>Ga0114923_10000280_pt1 | contig 42936 bp, 37 predicted proteins | sample SumtaG_FD_89578 | JGI IMG/M metagenome (GOLD analysis project Ga0114923, IMG submission 89578) | Deep subsurface microbial communities from Indian Ocean to uncover new lineages of life (NeLLi) - Sumatra_00157 metaG | ecosystem: Environmental > Aquatic > Marine > Oceanic > Sediment | place: near... | reverse complement strand
TAAACACGAAAGTGGTGGAACAGATGAATATACTCTTGATACCTCATCTGAATATCAAAAAACTTTAGGAAATGTGGATAGAAAACCATTTTTTGAATTTGGTGTTGAAGGAATACCATATATACAAATTCAAACTAAAGCTACAGATGTAGATACTGGAGGTGGAACTGAAGGAACTGTTTCTATCGGAATAACTAAAGAATATTAAAATCTAGTTTATGGGACATAAAAGAGCAGGTTTTCCAGTATCAGGTGATGTAGCTAATACTATAATAAAAGATTATTCTTTTAGAGCACCCGTAGGTTCTTCAGGTACTTTTTATATTGCTGGTTATTATGATGCTCCAGCAGCTCATGTAATTTTAACTATAGGAGGAACTGTAACTCAAGACTATGGAGGAGCTAATCATGCTCATGGTGCTCATGCTTTTGCTGTGGCTAGTGGAGCAGGTGGTACAGATTTAGTTTTAACAGTGAGTGGTACAAGTATTACAGATGCAGGAGTTAGAACAGGAGGTGATAACGAAATAATTGTAGCTGATACTGATGCTGCTGCAACTAACCAGTATTTTGAAACAAGTAAAAAATGGATAGGTCAGATAACTTATACTTTAACAGGATCAGCAGGAGCTTTTACTTTCAATTATGGTTTATGTAAATATGAAGATGCTGGTAATAGAAATTTTAGAGTAACTGATCTTGAAGTTGTAGGAAGAGCTGGTGCAAATGATTCTGGATTTAATATGGGTTTAATGTATCATAAATCTAGTGGGTGGACATATCATGCTACAACTTTTGTTTCAGGAACAGGGTTTTTATATGATATGAATACAGATTACAATACTGAAATTAATCTAGCCAATGGTGAATATTTTGCATGGAAACGGGCATCATTAGATCAAGATATCACAGGAAATAATGGTCAGGGAGTTTTATTAAAAATAATAACTTCATCTAACAATGCAGTAGAATCAATGAATTTACATATAATAGCCACAGTATAAAAAAATAAATTAATATGAAACCAGGATTTAGAAAAAATGAAATAGATGTTGCCATACAAGATCAGCATACCCCTCCATTTCAATATTATTTAATGAGAGAAGATAAAACTGATATAACTCTTACGTCGCCTGTTTCAAAAGGAGATACAGTAATATCAGTAAGTGCAAGTCATGGATTTACAGCAGGTGGTGAATATATGGTTATAATGGAAGGTGATGCGTATATTCAAACCAAAGTCATTAGTATTTCTACTAATGATATTACTATTCAAGCTGCTGTTGGTAATGCATTTAGTACTGGAGCAAGTGTTTTAAGAGGTAGTATTGAAATGAATGTTAATGGTGGTACTCCAGTAGATTTTGTATTTAATATGAGGCAAGGTTTAACTCCAATTGATATACAATATGCAAATATAACTATATGGAATAATGCTGCTGCTGGTGACGATGGTAAATTTGGAGATTTGGGTACATTAACTAACGGATTAAGAGTTTTAAAGGAAAATCTTATAGATCAAGGATTAGGTACTTATCGTACTAATTCTGATTTTAGAGAATTTGGAGGTGAAGTAACTTATAACCCAAGATCAGGAGGTGGAGGAAATTTCGGAGTAGATACAACTTTTGATATTAAAAAAGCTTATGGAGTTGTAATTAGAATAGACCCTAAAGTGCCAGACATATTTAAAGGTACTGTGCGAGATGATTTACAGACACTTGATAGAGTAAGAATTAGTATTATGGGACAATATACATTAGGAGAATAAAAAATATAAAATTATGCATAAAGATAGATTAAAAATAATAGAAACAATTGGTAAAGTATTACCAAGTATAAATGCAATTGAAGTAATAGATTATTTTGCTGAAGGTAAAAGTGAAGCAGACGTACAAGGTGTACTTAGAATAGATGGTAAGAAGTTATCTACAACTATCATTAAAATAGTATTTAGTCATATTAAATTGATTGAAGATACTATGATGAGGATGTTAGATGGTACAAGTATAGTTTATAATCCACCATTGGATGAAGATGAACAAGTTTTATTTGTAGCAAAAACAATTCCTACAACAAAACCACAATTGATATCCAATATTATGTTTGTGATAGGATTATCTGGAAAAGATTTCGTAAATGTGTATGATGCTAATTTTAGTGAACTAACAACTCAAGTAACAAGAGTAGTTGATAATGTGATAACAGCACAATCAGGTTCATTTGAAGAACTTAGAGATGCTTTAAAACCTGAATAAATGAGTAAAGAATCATTAAACACTATAGATAATAATTGGATTTTATATGAACCCCTAATAAGCGAATTTAATACTCGTAAATTAGGTGTTCCGTCAAATATAGATTACTCTTTAGGACAAGCTACATTTGATGGTAGTTCTTCTAAGATTTTATATCCAATAAGGCATGGAATAAAATCTGTTAGATTAAAATTACAATTAACGACTACTACAGAAAATATATTAAAATTAAGTTCTACACATAATATTGTGGTAAGTGGTGGAACTATTACAGCAAATGGATTTAGTAGCCCTACTATTTATGTAAATGGAATAGCTACGTCAACTATCACAACATCAAAATCAGAAATAATAATTACAACAGCAACAGCTTTTGTTGCAGATGATATTCAATTAGGATTTGTAACAAGTTATTTAGATGGAGTAGTAGATTTATTTGGATTAAATATAAATGAATTAACAAGTTCTGAAATATCAAATTTATATGAAAACAAAACATACCATGAACTTCCAGATGTAATTGATGAGAATACTTATAAGATTTTAGATGTTAGTGCATTTGGTGGTGTACTCGAAGAAAAAATGGGTAATACACTTACACCAACAGATGTTGATATTAAAAAAGTAGGTTCTAATATATATAGCCCAGATTTTAATGGAAGTACAAGTAAAATAGATGCAGGTAATTTTAATGATCTAACTGGAGATATTACTATATTAGCTTGGGTTAATCCTAAAACAGCAGGAGAAAATGATAATGGATTTATTTTATTTAATGGTAAATTTTATTTCACCTTTGCTTCTGTAGGAAGAATACAATTTAGTTCAAATATAATTACATATTGGACTAGTAGTAATAATGCAGTTCCATATAATAAAAATAGTTTTGTAGCAATAACGAGAACAAGTGTTGGATTAATAGAAGTATCTGTAAATGGAATTGTAATAGTAACTGGACAAGATACTGGTGTTCCTGTAGCTGGAACAGAAACCATTAAAATTGGTAATAATAATACAGGTACAAGAGCAGTAGATGGTAAAATTCCAAGAGAGGTAATTTATAAAGGCTTATTAAGTACTGAACAAATAACCCAATTCTGGACAAATACAAGGAGGTATTATGAGTAAAATTTTCGACTTCAATAGTTCAGGTTTAGGCTCATATAGAGATTCAGTAAGTGGTACTTTAGGTACTAATACTAATGGTGTATTTAAGCGTACTGAGAAAGGATATGCTTGGTTAGGGAATGGAAGTAACACTAAAATTGAATTAAATCAAACTATTTCTTTAGGCACTGTATTTTCTATTTCATGTGTAATTAGGATTATAGATAATACAATTTCTTTTTCTGCAATAATGGGGTATAATGATTTATCCTATCCAATAGGATTTAATCCAAGTACTAATGTTATTTATTGTCATAATGGAGTTAATTTTGCGGCAGAGTCACGTCCTGAATTATTTGATGGTCAATGGCACTTATTAACTATAACTAGGAATGACACATCTGTATATTTTTATATAGATAATATAGTAGGCGTAGAAAAAATATTAGCATCTAATGAAGCTAATAATGTAAGTCAATTATTTCAAAGAGATAATTCTTTTACCTTTAAGGGATTTTGTAATAAAATCGAGGCATATGATATAATATTATCCACTCAAGAACGCAACAACCTATACAAAGATTTTTTAAGAAATAAAGGAACAGGTAGTTCAATACATAAAAATGGTTTTCCAATAAAACCAACTGATCTTTCAAATAAAAGCGGACTTATAGCAGCTTATAACTTTATACCAAGTTAATATGATAGTAAATTGTGAAACATGCAATAAAGATTTTAATAAGGATCTAAATTCTATAAAAAAGAGTAAGCATAATTTTTGTTCTATAGATTGTAAACATGCATGGCAACAATCAAATAAAGTTGAATTTAAATGTGATGTTTGTAATAAAGAATTTTATGTACCAAAATCTAAATCACATGGAAAAAATCATTACTGTAGTAAAGAATGTCAAAAAATAGGTTACAAAGGAGATGTTGTTTATAATTATAATGGAGTTATTTGTAAGTGTGATAATTGTGGTATAGAATATGAAAAAGACCGTTGTATGTATATACAAAATAAAAATAATTTCTGTTCTAAAGAATGTTATTTTAAATATAAAAAAGATAATGCAAAAGGAGCTTCTTTAACTGTATTATTAAGAGTTACACCAAAAGCTTTACAGTGGAAAAAGGACATACTTAAAAGGGATGATTATACTTGTCAAAAATGTGGAGAAGACCAATATATACAGATTCATCATATAAAACATTTTAGCAAATTGGTAAAAGAATTAAATATAAAAACTTTAGAAGAAGGAGAAAAGTGTGAAGCTTTATGGGATTTAGATAATGGGATCAGTCTTTGTGTAGAATGTCATGCAGGAGAGCATGGAGATTTATTTTACTTATTTAAAGACAAGCTTGATAAAAAAATAAATAAGGAGGATAATAATGAGTAATATATTGGTCGACATATCAGGAAATCATAATAATGGTACAATCAATGGTGCTATTAGTACTAAAAATGGAATGGCATTTGATGGTGTTAAAAGTTATATACCTATAGGAAGTGGAGGATTTGGTTCTTTAGTTAATAATGGTGTATTTACAGTTGCGTTAAGATTTTATATTGATGATTTCTCATCACGAAGAATATTATTTGGAGATTATAATAACATTGGAGCAGGAGAATCATGCTACTTTGAATGGTCAGTAGCCGTAGATGATTTTGTATTTTCAGTCAGAACAGCAGGTGGAGCAAATGTAGCAATAACTACATCATTTCCACAAGTTGCGGGATGGTATGATGCCATTCTAACTTGGAATGGAACTAATGCAACAATCTTTATTGATGCAGTAAATTCAGGAACTAATAATGATAATCCAGGAACTATTGAGAATGGAACTACATTATCTATAGGAAGAGGAGGAGATTTTGTTGGTTTATATTTTAATGGACAAATAGTAGATTTTTTGGTATTTAGCAAAGTATTTACAGAACAAGAAATAAAACAATACCACAATCAATTTGTAAATCCAGTTATAATTGAAGATTTCCAAAATAAACCAGTAGGAGAATTTCCTATAGAATGGCAAAAAGAATCTGGAGCATTTGAAATTAAAGAAAATACTTCTGGAAATAAATATTTAGAATGTACAATTAATGGTGTAGCTAAATTATTATATAAAGATACTTTATTAGGAACAGCGAGTATAGATTATTATGATGGGGCAACCTGGACAACTTATGAAGATACATTAGTAAATTTAATAAGTACTCATGCTTGGTTATCTCATGATGGACAATATCTTAAATTTACATTAACTAATGGTGATCGAATAGATAATTTAATAATAACTAATGGAATAAAACAATAATAAAATGATAATAAAATTAAACTCTTTTATAAACATGGAACAATTTTTCAATACTGGTTGGCTTGTAGCTAACTTTGGGGCTTTTTATATAGCATTAAAAGCAAAACTTATGATTGTGCAAACAACTTTTCTTGGTATAGACATAGAAGCTTTAAAAAATTTAGCATTAGTTTTAGGTATTATATCTACTATTTTATTTATAGTATATAATATTATAAAATCATATCATCAAATATTAAAAACAAAAATATTAAAAAAAGAAAATGGTATTAAAAAATTGTTTACCTTTGTAAACGAAGAAGATAAAAATAAATAATTATGAGTTTAATAATAGATGTAGATTTTAGTGTTTCTTCAGATGCAGGAACATTAACTATGAGAGATGATTCAACTGGTTGGGGTGAAGGTGGAGATCCTGAAAAAGCAGATATAGATGTATTTAGCCTTGATGTAAAAGATTCAGATGGAGTATCTTTGTTAGCAGCACCAAAGACAGATAATATTTTAAATGATGCTGTAGAATTTGATGCTGTAGATGACTTTGGATTTCCTAGTACAGGAATGCCAAATGGTATTTATAGATATACAGTTACATATACTTATACAGGAGGTCCTTGGACACAAACTAAAAATGGTACTTTTTATGTAACAACTCAATTAGAACAAAATATTAATACAGATTTATATAATCTTTTGACAGGAGTTAAAGCATTTAATTATAATTTAGATTTTAATAAATTGGAAGAAATAAGAAGAAGAGACAATTTAATGTATGCTGTAAATGTTGCTGAGTATTTATCTGATGAAACTACCGTTACTGAATTAATAGATTATTTAGAAAGGATAGAATAATGACTAGTATAGAATTTGATACTTATAGAGTAGCTGTATACGTTGCTTTTAAAGATTATGCTTCAAAATTAGTTAGAAAAACTAAAATTCGAAAAATTAATATTCAAGATGAATTTGATACAAAATATTGGATTTTATCTAAAATGGTATTAATAATTACATTATTTGAATATAATGACCGTAATTATTTTGATGAAGACGAAATGCTTCAATGGCAAGATATAATGAATGATATAATGGGAACAAAACTGTATGTTGATTTTAAAGTAATATAGATATGAGTGGAAAATTAATGCCTGAAGATGTATTGCGAAATGTATTTGAAGCAATAGCTAATGTAGACAACATTACAATTGAATATGTAGATGATGTACTTCGTATAAAAGATGATGGAGTGTCAACAGTTAAAATACTTGATGATGCTGTAGATAAAGATAAAATTAACGCAGATGTAGCTGGTGATGGATTAGGACAAAATGTAGATGGTTCTTTAGAAGTTAATGTTGATGATTCAACAATAGAAATTAATACTGACATTTTAAGAGTTAAGGATGATGGAATTGTTAAGGAAAAAATAAATCCAGATGTAGCTGGATTAGGTATTGTACAGGCAGGAGATGGATCTTTGGAAGTTAATACTGACGAATCTACAATAGAAATTAACAGTGATATAGTACGTATAAAAGATGATGGTGTAACTAAAGAAAAAATAAATTCTGATGTAGCAGGGAATGGATTAGGACAGAACGCAAATGGTTCTTTAGAAGCAAGTATTGATGATATAAGTGTAGGAATAAATACTGATAATTTATATTCTAAACAAAATATATACGTAGCATATGCTGATGATGTAACAGGAGTTGGATTTACAGAAACTTTTTCTACTGCTAGAGATTATATAGCAATATTATATACAGCTACTCCAATAGAAACATTATCAGTATCAGATTTTACTGGATTATGGTTTAGAATTGCTAAATTTGGAGATACCTTTGGATATGAAAATTTAAAATTTTATGATACTCATGAAAAAGGATTATTTAATTCAAATATGTTAGTTGGTACAATGAGTCCAATAGCTTATTATTTTGAAGGAACTTATAGAAGAGTGTATTTTGGATATTTTGAAGGAAGAAAAGATTCTGCTGGAAATGTTAGAGGAGGGGGTAGAGAAAGTAGATCATGGATAACATATTATGATGTAGACACAAAGATGTTTGCAGAAGAACAAACATTTACAGAAACATATCCTGATAGTGATGATTTACATAATCTTCCAGTATTAATAGTAGCTGATTCTGGACATATTTTATTTTTTAAAGAAGAATTGAATCCAGCAGCAGGAACACATAATTCTCCTATGGAAATTTGGAGATCAGATAATGTAGAAGATATAAGTGCTTTTACTAAAATTGCATTATTAAGTTATGAATTGGCTTATCCACAAGTATTTAAAATAGCTGATGGGACTCTATTTTTGTACTGTAGAGAAAGAATTTCAGGAAATGAATATTACAATGCTATTTTTAAAAGTGAGGATGATGGGGCAACTTGGAGAAGTTTAACAGATGTGCTCAATACAAAAACACAAATTCTAAGTTATAATGTAGCAGGATATTTTGCATATCCAAGGTCAGTTATAGGTACATTAGCTCAAGGGATAAATATAATTTTAAATCCTGATATTGGAGTAGGTGGAAATTATGAATCAATAATGTTTATGCATTCAGATGATGGTAATATATGGCAAAATGCTAGAGAATATGTAGAAGGTACTGGATATTCTCATGATGTAGCTGTAAGTGGTATATTAGATGCTTCAGATTTGGATACAAATTATTTAGTAGATGGACCAATTGCTGATCCAGTTAATACTGCATTATTTAGTAGTAATGGAGCAATAGATCCAGATGGAATTCCATATACTATGGCAGCTTATTATACAGATACAGGTGGTACGGGTCAAAGAAATGTATATTTAAATATATATTTATATTATTATGACATAGCTACTCACGCTTGGATAAAGAAAGATATTCTTCCATCTATTGCTAGAAGTGGTGATGAATTTGGAGAAGTTATTTCTTCTTATTTTAAAATAATTGCTTATGGAAATGGTTTAATAGATGTTATTTGTACTATGACTAAGACTATTGGAGATTTAATCACTCCAGATGCAATTATTAGTAGTGGAACATTAACTGCTGGTAATTATTATAGAATTATTACAACTGATAATAGTATAAAACCAGGAGTAGCAATAGGTGGTATTTTTATGTCAGTTGGTACTGAAACAGCAGATGGAACTAATACTGTTGTAGCTATTAGAACATCAATGTATGTATTTAAATCAGAAGATTATGGAGATAATTTTTCTTATTATGATTTAGATTCCAAGTATAACAAAACAGGAGGATTTGGAGCTATAGGTATAAACTTTAACTGTTTAGAAAAGAAACAGATGTTTTTAGTTACACAGAATTTTGAAACAAGTTCATTAACTGGAACTCCATTAGTAGAATATGCAAATATGATAATGTTTCATAGTAAAATAGATTAATATGAAAATAAGTAAATATTTATCTTATAAAGAAGTAACTAAATCTTATACTGCTACTAAAAAAGGTATTAAGAATATACCTAATGAACGACAATTAAAAAATATAATTGAATGGGCTAGAGGTATATTTGATCCTGTAAGAAGTTTCATAGATACCCCATTAGGATGTCATACTATTTACAGAAGCCCTGAATTAAATAAAGCTATTGGGGGAAGTGATACTTCTCAACATTGTGCTAATAAAGGAGCTGCTGGAGATATTGATGCTGATATTTATGGTAATACCACTAACGAAATAATATTTAATTATATTAAAAATCATTTAGATTGGGATCAGATGATATTGGAAGGATTGCAAGATGGTAGAATACAGTGGATACATTGTAGTTACATTAGTCCTGAAAAGAACAGAAATGAGATATTAATAATGTACGTAGACAAAGAGGAAACTCATTATGAATATTATACAGAAGAAAGACTAAAACAATTAATAAATAAATTTAAAAAATAATTAAAATGCCTATAAAAAAGTATGGAGATCTATTATTAGATATTGTTGGATGGCTTATGGTAGCTTCATCTGGTTTTAGAATTGTTAAAGAAGTTTTATTTGCTGAAGAACTTAATTTTAAATTATTAATTCCATTAGGAGCAGTACTTCTATTTGGAATAATATTAATATATATAACTCTTAAAAAAGCTGGTTCTCAAGGATGGAGTTTACTTAAAAATTTTGCTAAGAAAAAATTAGAAGATGAAGAAATTAATCATTAATATTATAACCATATTAGTCGTAGTAGGGGTTGTTATATTTTTACAACATAGATTTTTTCCTACTGTAGTAAATGTATCTACACATACTAGTGATACTGTTTGGAATGATACAACAATAATTAAATTTAAAACTAATACTGTATGGGAAGCATATTATGTTGAAACTATTAAAATAGATACAATAAAATTACCAGTTGATAGTGCTGCTATAACTGAAGCTTATTTAAAATTATATACTGATTATCATTCTGTTTATTTTCATAAAGATACTTTACAAAATGATAGTTCTGCTTTAGCAATATTAGATTATGAAATAAGTCAAAATAAGCCAAAATATAAGAGCTTTACTAATTTTAATAGGATACCATCAATTATTAATAATACAACAAATATATACTCTCAGAATGAACTCTATGTTGGTTTAGGAACTGGTAAGGATGAATTAACAGCTAACTTATTGTTTAAATCCAAAAAAGGTTATATCTTTGAAGCAGGGTATGATCCATTTAGAAGTAATTTTGAGGTTAAAGGATTTATAGATATAAAAAAATTAAAGATATGGTAACAAGGAATAAGTTAGTTTTTGATTTACTTGAATTACTTAGGTCACATGTTAGTGACGATGAAGATATTGATATAAGACAACTCGAATCATATGTAAAGGATTACAGGGCTGATTTTTGTATGCAACGTTTTAATAAAAACCCTTTTGATATTGATAATTCATTTATACAATCTTTAGAAGGATTAGCTCTTGAAAAAGTAGATTCATCTACTATAGTTGGTGCTCCATCAGAGAGATATTTTATGAGAACTACAAAAGTTATTCCTAATACTGTACGTAGAAGAGGATATGAAGGTACATTATTACATATTGGTCCAGCAGATAAATTAGATGCTTCTTTTACTATAACAAATTATCAGACAGCTATAAGTTCTGGATATGGTAGATTTAATAGTGAAGAAATATTTGCATTTCCTTATGGTGGATATATTTATTTATTTTCACAAGGAGATTATTTTAAAAGTTTATATTATTTAAATATTAATGGTGTATTTGCTGATCCACAAGCAGCTTATTTAGTAACAGCAGCTAGTACAGTATATACAGGTGATGAAAATTATTATACTCCTGAAGATTTAAAGGGATACATTGTAACAAGTATTCTTAGAGATAAATATGGAATATTATTAAATCCACCAGTTGATAAAAAAGATGATGGTGAACATGAATTAGAAAGTCAAACTCAAAGAAGAAGATAATATGTTTTGTGGTAGAGGAAAAAATAAAATACATCCTGATTATGGAATTAGAGATATTTATAAATATTACCAAGAGAATGCTAAAAAACCTTTAGATTATAAAACATTTAGAAGTGTGTGGTTAGAAATTGCAAAAATTATAATTAGATTAATTGTATTTAGAAATGTTGATTTTGCTTTACCTGCTAGATTAGGTTCTTTATATGCTAGAAAAATTAAGTCTGAACCTATTGTAAAAGAAGATGGTACAGTAATTAAAAATAGATTGAGTATAAATTATAAAGCATCTTGGGCAAAATGGATTAGAGATTATCCAGATAAAGATGCACATGAAATTGCAAAAATAAAAAATAAAGTTCCAGTATATCATTTAAATGAACATACTGATGGATATCAGGTAAAATGGAAATGGGATAAGTTTACATGCACAGTAAAGAATCAAGCAATATATAGTCTTGGTATGACTAGAGAAAATAGACAGATATTATCAAATGCATTTGGTAATTTTAATACTGATTATTATCAATATTCAAGAAAATAGTAAAATTAAAATTATATAATTATGGGTGAATTAACAGAAAAAAGTTTATTTGATACTAAAAAAGAAAGAGATACTTGGAGTAGGTCTGTAGAGGTTAATGGAATTACCAAAGAAATTAGAGTTAGAGAAGCTGACAATGATGGTTATATTATTAGATTAAATGCTTATGGGGATTTTCCAAAAGAAGATGGTAATGGAAAAGAATATCAACATAGGGAAAAAGAATTTATTTCTAAAACTAATCCATTAGCAACTAAAGATGATGAATTTCAAAAAAGTATGGATGCTATAGAAGAACTAGTATCTGATAGTATAGATTTTAACGAGATATCATAATGAACACAGGAAAATATGTAACACTAGACTTTATATTAGAAGCTGCTAGAGATATTCTAGACTTTGAAAATATATTAGATAAATATAAGATTGCTGAACTTGTTTGGAATATTATTGTCAGACTTGATGATCCTTCTATACTTATAACTAGAGTTACAAATGGAATTGAAGGACCTCAACCTGTAGACATAATTAATTACAGAGGTTTATTACCTTTAGATTTAGTTGAGATTATAAATCATAGTGTAAGAAATTATGATACAAAAACAAAATTAATACCTACTTCTAATCCTTATTTTTTAAGTGATATAACAGATGATATTACTGTAGATGAATCATTGGATGATGATTTTGATTTTGTAGCAAGAAAGAATACAAGTTCATTAAATGTTGTAGATAAGTATATGATTCAAAATGGGGAAATCATTACTAGTATGGAAGAAGGACAATTAGAATTATCATATAAAGCTTTTCCTTTAGATAATAATGGATTTCCTAAAATTCCAGATATAGAAAAACTTATTGAATTAATTAAGTGGACAATTCTTGAAAGAGCTGGTATTAAACTTTGGGCTAAACAAAAAATTAATGAAAGACTTTATAATCATATTGAAAGTAAATATTTATATTTTAAAAAAGCAGCAAGTAATCAGCTAAAAATAAATAGTATTCCAGAAATGGAAGCATTTAAAAATAGATTTATGAGGATAAATCAAGATATGAATCAATATGGAAATGATTTCATAGATTGGGGATATCCTGAACAATATATTCCTCACTCATGGTAGCAAGTAGAAACTCTTTCAAACATATTAATACTTATAAAAAAGGGATGAATAAAGATTTATCCCTTAATAATTATACTAATGTTAATTATTTACATGCAGAAAATTTAAGATTGCGTTCCAAAGAAGGTGAGGCTACTACAGCTTTATCTAATCATATTTTAGGAACTAATTATAAAATTACTATACCTACTAATCATGTAATTAATGGAATTTTAGATATAACTTCCACAGAAACAATTATTTTTACAATCAATACTTCTACAAGTGCTAGTTATATTTATAAATTTATTCATGATGGAACAGATGTTGCACAAAGTATAGGTACTAATTTATATGATGACACTGGTACTAGTGATAAATTAGGATTTGATGTTAATTATCCTATTAAAGGAGTTACTAGAATTGAAACAGAAAATATAATAAAAATATATTGGATTAATGGTCTACATTCATTACGTTATATGAATATAGAAACTCCTGGTGTATACACAGATGCATCTGATTTTGAGCAAATTCCAACTTTTGATACTAGTGAAATTTCTTTTACAGGATATACTGGTGGTACTATGTATGCTGGTAAATATACTTATGTATATCAATTGTTTAAAACAAATGGTGCAGAAACAGTTTTTACTTCTAATGGAGAATTAATATCAGTAAGTACTGCAATAGGAGTTGGAGAATCTTTAGTAACTATAAGAGGTACTGAAAAGGATACTATTACTAATAGAGGAGTTAAACTTAATATTGCTGGATTAGATACATCCTTTACTAGAATTAGAGTATTAGCAATACAATATGAAGATTTATATATTTCTCCTACAGTAAGAATTATAACAGAACAAGCATATAGTACTAGCAGTATTGATATTATTGATTATGGACAATCATTTGGTACTTATGGTTTAGATGAAATACAATTTATATATCCTGATCTTATTCCTGAAACAATAGAAGTAAAGAATAACATATTATTTTTAGGAAATATAGATGAAACTACAACTGATATACAAACAGGTATAGATGCTTGGGATGCTACAGCTAAGAGTTATAGTAGTGCACCAGCTACATATGGACAAGATGTTAATGAAGATTTTGATACTTATAAGTTTCAATCTAATGGAAGTACTTATGGAGCATCTGGAACAAATATAGATTGGTCATTTACTACAGAAAATAAACGAATAGGTACTTATGATGTTACTAATTTTGATTCTTTAAAACAATTTTCTTTTGATACTTCCAGTATAGATGATGCTGCTTTTGGTATTAAAACTACTTGGCAAAGAGGTGAAGTATATAGATATGGAATTCAATTTTTTGATGAGAAAGGTAGAAAGGCTTTTACTAAATGGAGTTGTGATTTAAGAATTCCAAGAGCACAAGATGGATATGATATGGCTAATGTAACTAGTACTACTCATATTAATGCTTCTTATATTTATCCTGTAGCAGTTGTAAAAAATCTTCCTTCAGTTGGAGGAGTTCCATTAAAATGGAAAATTGTTTATGTGGAAAGGGGTGTAGAAAATAAAAGTATATTAGCTTCTGGAATATTTGATTTTCCAAATGATGAAGGAAGTGTAAAAGATTTTCAACATGTTATTCCAACAGTAGATGATTATATAAATAATTATATTCCTGGTGGACCAGGTATTCCTAACTATTGGAGACAATTTCCTAACTTTGTATCTCCAGAAATTAATTTTGGTTCTGATGATTATCAATTAGCAGAAAGTATAGAATATACTTCTTCATTAACTCATGGATCAAATGCTCGTAAAACTTATACTAATCCTGGAGGAGTATCAACATCATATACTCCAATAAGTTCGCCTACTTTTGCATTTATACAACAAACTTATTATTATTCAGATTATATAACTTGTCCTTCAGCAAGTATAATTGATAAAGTTAAAACAACTCCCAATAAAGTAGGAGATTCAGTATATAATTTAGATGGTACAGGGGTAACACATTATGTAATTAATCATGGTGGTGGTGGAAATATTAATAGAGGAATGCAAGGAACTTCACTACTTATAAAAGTATCTGCTCCAACAATTGCAGCACATGGAGGAACTGATAATATAGCTATTTTATATGGACATTTAATTAGAAATTTATCTGTACAATATGGTGGAAATAGTGATGAAGCAAGAGCAGCAAATAGTTATATTTCTTGTTCAGATTTAACAGATTCAGTTGGTAATATTACTTGTCATTATGGTGATACATTTATACAAATGTATGATTATTTAAGAAGTATGAAAGATGAAGATACACATCCAGATTTTACAAATGTAATATATTTTCCAGTAGAGACTCAAGTTAATTTATCATTAAGAGATGATGATTGTTATCATAAACTTACAAATTATGATATAGATACTGTTATTAGAAATATGCATGAAGATGGTTTTGTTGATTTAGATCAAGGAATTACTTTAAGTAAATTATATACTTATAATAATTCTTATTCGAGGTTAAATGATTTATACACATATATACCAAAGCCATTTGATTATCAGAGTTCTGAAATTTTTACAACAAGAGTAAGAAGATCAAATATTAAGATAAATGGAGAAAGTGCTGATAGCTGGTTAAAATTTTTATCAAGTAATTATATAGATATAGATAGTAGATATGGGGATATTCATAGATTAAAAACATTTAAAAATAGATTAACTTTTTGGCAGGAAGGAGCTTTTGGTACGTTTCCTGTAGGAGAAAAAGAATTAGTAGCAAGTGGAGGTGATGAAGCTTTAAATGTAGGTTCTACTGGTATTCTTGATAGGTTTGATTATATATCAGAACATAATGGTATTAGTTCTCATGATGCTTTAGTAGTATCTAAAAGTAATATGTATTTTTATGATAATAGATTTAAAACCATTAGTAAATATTCTGGTGGAATTGAACCAGTTTCTTTTGTATATGGTATGGATAGTTGGTTTGATCAAATTATAACTAATTTTCAAGGTATACAAGGAGTCTTTGATCAAAATAATAATGAAATTTTATTTGTTATTAAAAATGGATCAACTCCTTATGTATTGGTATTAGATGAATATAGTAAATGTTTTAGTAATTTCTTTACTATGCCATTTATTAATAAAATATATGAAATGCAAAATACATTGTTTTCTAGTAATACAAATGTTACTACAGAATTTCATGAACATGATAAAGGAGATTTATGTAGATATCATGGTGCATCAGCAAGTCCATCTAAACTTACATTGGTAATTAATCCTAAACCACAACAAAATATAATTAGTGTATTTGATGTATTAGAAATACTAACTAATGTTACTAGTAGTGTAGGAGTAGATTTATATGAAACTTTTAATACTATTAGGATATACAATGAATATCAAGATAGTGGAACTATAACTCTTACTCCAGGTAGTAATATTATAAGAAGATTTAGAACTTGGAGAATAAATACATTAAGAGCTAATACACTTAATAAACCAAAATTTGTTAATAGTTGGATAAAAGTAGAGTTATCCTTTACTAATGTATCAAATAAAGAATTAATATTATATAATCTAACAACAAATTATAAACCTTCTAAGATGATGCGTTAGATAGTTTTATATATTTATGTTGATATAATAAAAATATTGTAGTAACTTTAACGCATAAAATAGAAAGTTTATAATGGCTAAGAAAAAAATAAGTAAACGTCCTAGATATCAACGTCTTAGAAAATTACAAGATGGTGGTGGACTAAATCCATATTATCAAAATTTATTTGCAACTGATCAAAGATATCAATCATCAGGAATACCAGGAGGTGTTGATCAGAGTAATCTTCAAGGATTAGGTAGTGATAATATTTCTAATATAGGAGATACTTCTTTTAATTATGGAGCAGCAACAGCAGGTTTAGGTGCTGCTACAGGATTATTATCTACATTTGAAGATAATCCTTATAATCAACAATTTGGTTATCAAGGTACATCTGCTGGATCTGCTACTGCTGCTAGTATAGCAAGTACAGTAGCACCAGGAGTAGGAACTGCTATTGCTGGAGCTGGTCTTGTAGGAGAACTTGCTGGACAATTAGTAAATAATTATAATGAATTTGGTGTTAATGTAGGATATGGAGAAGAAGAATCAAATGTACCTAGAGAATTACAAGCTGATGCTGTTTATGCAGCAATTTCTGGTATAGATCCATTTGCTCAAGCTCAAAAAGATTTAGAACAAGGTGAATATTGGAATGCTGCTTGGGATTTAGTTGGTGGTTCTTTTTATAATTCTTTAGCAGATTATAGAGATGAACAAGAAGCAGCTAAAAAAGCACAGCAAGAATTTGAAGATAGACAAAGAACAGCCGAATCATTACAGTTATCCCAACAAAGAGGAGCTAATCTTGGAGCTAATCCAAATATACAAGTAAGAAATGGTGGATATTTACCTAGAAAACAAAATGGTGGACCAATAGATAACGATCCTAATAAAGGTAAAACTCCTATAGGTAGAGATGCTACAGGTAAAATTATTTATACTACTAATCCAGTAGATACATTTAATACAGCTAGTTATACTCCAAATGTATATAGACCTAGAACTAAAGCAAATACAATAGATACCTTAGTAAGTGATTTTAATTTTTCAAGAGAAGATGCTAATGCTAGATATTCTCCAGAATTATTAGATTCTATTGCTAATACTACAAATAGATTTCAATCTGGAACTAGTAGTATTGGAGAACCTACTCTAAATGAATTTATTCTTAATGCAGGAGCAAGAGTTCAATTACAAAATGGTGGTGGAGAACTACAAAATTTTACTAGGGCACAAATTGATTCTACATTTAATGCTAATAGAAATGTACCTTTTGTAAATAGATTGTATAATCCAGATACCTCATTAACCTATACTTTTCCAGAAGATCATAGAAAATATGGTAGTTCAGGTAGCCATTTTTTAAGACAAAGTGATAATATAGTATATCCTGAGATACAACAACAAGGAGATAGTTTACAATTATTTGAGGGAAGTGCTGGTAGAGAACGTGCTAGACAAAATAAAAATTATTTAGAATTCAAAGATGAAGCAGAAGCTTTAAGGTTTTCTGAACAATATAAAAATTCAAATGTATATGAAAATTTTTCAAGAGAATTTCAAAATGGTGGAAATATTTCTGAAAACAATGGTACTCCTATAATTAGAAAATATAATGGTCAGAGTCATGAGGGAAATCAAGGAGGTATTGAAGTTGATCAAGAAGGTAATCCTACTGCTATAACTGGTAAACAAGGTATAGCCTTGACTGAAAATGGAGAAGTTAATTTTAATGGATATATATTTAGTGACAATATAGAATATAAATAAGATATGGCAAAGAAAAATACATTCGCAAAAGAAGCCGATAGAATTACAAACAAGTATAAAAGAAGACTTGGAGATGATTTTACCAAAAATGATGTTTTGGCTAGAAAAGGTATGGAATTAGAATTAAATGAACTTAAAGATAAACAAGAAGCTGTTAAAGCTGAACAATCTGCTGGAGCTACTCATGTAATGCCTGATGGTACTGTAATGTCTGGAGCTACTCATCAGGAAGCTGTAGATCAAGGATTAGTAGAATATCAAAATGGAGGTACAGTAGACCCCGAAGAATTAGAACAAGTAAAAAATTATTGGAGAGAAGCTGATCCAAGATATTTAAATAAAATACAACAAGGTAGTTATGAATTACGTCCTGGTGGAAAACAGTATGAGGGTACTCCTTATTCTATTCCTAACTTCCCTATTACAGGTAGAGGTGTAGGTGCAGGTATAGGTCAAGAATTTTATAACGCACCTTATAATCAGACAGCAGGTGTACATAGTACAGCTTCTCCAGCATTTATACAAGGTATTGACGAATTAGTACGAGAAAATCAACTTAAAGCTCAAGCAATAAGTGAACAGGAATTTAATAAGAATCCTAGACAATTTATAAATGGTGGAAAATTACCTAAATATCATAAAGGTGGTGGGATTCATATACATAATGATAGTAATCAATATTTACCTGATTATTTACAGGAAAATTTAGGTCAAGATTTTAGTTCAATTAGTAATTTTCAATTTGCAAATGTACCAGAAGTAAATTATGGTTATAATAGAGTTGCTGGAAGTGATCCAAAAATTAATAGATTAGATCCTGTTGACATTACACTACCTATAACAGAATCAAATTTAAATTTAAGACCTGTTAATGCAGCACAAGCTAATTTAGAAGGACAACCACAATCTGAATATTACAATCCTACATTAGGAGGAACATCTCTTATACCTTTAGCTGCTAGTGTTGCTGGTAATGTATTACTAAGTAGTCAAGCTGGTAAAAATATAAAGGATGTTAGTTATGATAGAATAAGACCTGAAACCATTGATTTATCTTCTGAAAGAGTAGCTGCTAGAAGTAGAGCTAACCAATTAAGAAATGTTTCAAGAAGAACTGCAAAAGGAGTAGGTTCTAATGCTGCTGATTTTACAAACAGAGTAATTTCTGGTGAAGTTGCTGCTAGTAGATTAGAAGGAGAACAAATATCCAGATCTTTAACTCAAGAGCAAACTACAAATGCTCAAATTGCTAATAGGGCTGCAATAATTAATGCAAATATAGGTATAAGAGAATCTGAAGCTAATAGAGCTGAACAAAATTATGCTCAGGCTCAAAAAGATCAAGCTATACAAAATATTATAGGTGATATAGGTACTTATTTTGGAGATGTTCAAAAAGCTAAGACTTATAATCAATTATATCAACAATTACCAGGAACTACAAGTCTATATAATGATCCTAATCAAAAATGGTGGGATACAGCAGCATTTGGTAGAAAATCAACTATAGCTCAAGATCCTACTAAAACCCAAAGATATCAATAATGGCTCCAAGAAGACAAAGCGTACAAGCAGCAAGATATGTATCACAATTTGATCCAGGTGCTCAAGACTTAACTCAAAGAATACTTCAAGAAAGAAGTAATAGATTTGAACAAAGTTTTGCAGGATTACAAGCTGAACAAGCTAAACAAGGTGAAATATTCTTTTTAGATGAACAAGCTAAACAGAATACACTTGGTAGATTTAATGCTGAAAAAGATGACATTCTTAAAAAATATAATAATGATTACGAAGCTGCTGCTCCAGAATTATCTAAACTTATTGTTAAGGAAAGAAATAATCCTATATACAATTTAAATAAGTATCAACAAGGTAAAGTACAAGAGTATCAACAACAAGTTAATAGAATAGGTGCTGGAAATGTAATAGAGATATCTAAACCAGATACATCTTTAACAGATGAACAAGGGAATGTGAAAGATCCTTCAGCATTTGATTATGAAATATATGATAAATCTAAATTACAAACTAAAGGTGCACAATGGTTATCTCAAATAAAATCTACAGAAAGACCTTTAAAATTAACTGAAGACGGTCAATTTTATGAACAAGTAAGTGAAATTACCCAAGAAGATTTTATGAGCAATTTAACAGATGAGAAAATGGCTAAGTTTCTAGAAACTGCTCCAGAGTTAGCCAGATTAGCTGAAGTAAATAATCATGATCCAATAGAATTTGCTAGACAATATTTAATATCTGAAGGACAGGGTATGGTTGGTGTTCATAAAAGAGGTTATTTACAAAATAAAGATTATTTATCAGCAAAAGATAAAGCTATTTTAGAAGCTAAAAAAGCAGCTAATACAGTTGCTCCAGGTGTAATAAGTAGTGCTGGTTTATTTGAAAATAATAAAAATTTTACACATGAAGATTTTACAAAAAATAGCATTAATACAAAATTTAATTTTAATTGGAGTCATAAATTTATAGAGCCAGATTTTGATCCTTTATTAGAATATACAAAAGGTAATATAAATCATGCAGAAGCTCAATCAATGGCAATTGAAAGAGCAATGCTTAGAGAAGATAAAGAATTAAGAAATTTATATGAGAAAGCTAGTGTAACTGACGAAGAATTAGGTAAATTAAAAGGAAAAGGATTTGCTTATAATTTAGCATATGCAGATAGACTTGAAGTAAGAAATGATTATTCAAATATGTTAGCAAATAAATCTGAAGCTTATATTGCGTCAAAAGGTTTTGATGCAGATTATAATATAAATTTTTATGAACCTGATTTTACAAATGCTAAAAGTAAAATTGCTTATAATAATTGGGCAACTAGTGGAAAAGAAGGATTTAACCAATCTGATCAATTTACTTTTTTAAATGGAGATAATGCAGGTAAGAGTATTAAAGAAGTAAATGAGGCTTATGGTGTAAAAAATGCTGAAAAATTAAAAGTATTAAGCGTAGGTGGTAATGAAATAGCAGGTTTAATTTGGAAAGTAGTAAATCCTGATGGAACAATTAGTGATGCTACTTGGAATACGGGTTTTGAAAAACAAATGAATTATGTTAGAGATATCATTAAACAACCTGAATTAGTAGAATCATTAAAGGCATCAGCTTTATCTTTTGATGAAACTGGTAGCATTATTACAACTATGCCAGATGTTCCTTCTGATATTAACAAAGCTATTAGAGATAATGAACTTTATATTGAAGAAGATTTAGAAAATACAGATCCATTTTATTATTTAAAATCTGGTGATTATTATTTATATATAGATCCTCAAAGCCAAACTATAAAAACTACAAAGGATAAACAAGGAGCTATGCCAAAAGCATTAATGTTTGATGTTATAAAAAGTTTAAATATATAATATGGGAGAAATTAAGGATATAAGGGATTTAAATATCCCTTTAGTTGTAGACGCTGATGTTTTACAGGACAGTGTTGCACAAGAAGAAGATATTAGTCAATTAAATGTGCCATTACAAAATGAGTATACTGGAACATCTTTACCAGAATATTCTCAATATAAATTAGAACATTATCAAAAATATTTTAAAACTGGTGTTGATCCAGTTTTTAGTGATATAAATGAACAAAGAGCACAAAATCAAAGTTCAGCAGATCAGTTTGCTAATGGTCTACTTAAAGGTGTGGGTCTTGCTGGAACTACATTTCTTACTACATTTACATCATTACCTTATGGTATGTTAGAAGCAGCAGCAAATGAAGAGTTTTCCAAAGTATATGATAATGAAATATCCAATGCTTATGACAATTTTAATAAGTGGATGGAAGAATACTTTCCTAATTATTATACTAACGAGGAACAAAATGCTGGAGCTTTTAGTCCTAAGAACTGGTTTACAATGAATTTCTTATCTGATAAATTATTAAAAAATGCAGGTTTTACTCTTGGAGCAATTGGTTCTGGAGCTGTAGTAGCTAAAGGTATAGGTGTACTGGGTAAATTGGCTATGAGTGCTAATTATGCAGATGAATTAGCTGCTGTTACTAAACTAGCAAAACAATTTACAACTCAGGGAATGACTGAAGCAAAAGCTTTTAATCAAGCTTTAAATCAAGTAGGTAAAGGAATTAAAACTGTTAATGCAATTAGTAGTACAGGAGCAGCTATTACTGCTGCTGGTAGTGAGGCTAGCATAGAAGCTCTTGGAACTAAACAAGAAGCTAAAAGACAATATGAAGAAGAATTAAATTCTGCATTACAAAATGGAGATATTAATTTACAAGAATATGAAGCTAAATTAACTGAAATAGATGATTTATCATCCGCAGCAGCTAATGTAGATTTTGTAGCTAATATGGCTATTTTAAGTGTATCTAATGCTATACAGTTTAATAAAATACTTTCAGGTAATAATACAGCACGTAAAGCTGTCTTAAATGATATAACTAGACAGGGTGGTAAGTATGTTGCAGGAACTACTACAAGAGTTGGTAGAGCAACAGCTAAAATAGGTGCTTTTGGTGGTGGAGTAATTACAGAGGCTTCTGAAGAAGGATCTCAATTTGTTGCTCAAAAAGGTAGTACAGATTTTTATTCTAAAAAGTTTGATGCTGCTGGTAAAGGAGTAGTTGGTGATGCAATGGAATCTACTTTATATGGATTTCAACAAACTTTTGGAACTAAAGAAGGTTTAGAATCTATGTTGTTAGGTGCTATAACAGGTTTAGTATCTGGTGTGGTGACTGGTCAAACTCGTCAAAAACTTGCAGAAATTAAGAATAGAGATAATATAACTAGAAAATTAGTAGACCGAGCTAATGATATAACACAAGAATCTTTTTTACGTATTAAACCTGAAGTAGAAAATGCAGTTAGATCAGCAACTATACAAGGTCAGATGGAACAAGCTGTTGCTAAAGATGATCTATATGAATATAAAAATTTAGAGAATGACTTATTTAAGAGTTATGTTTTATCTAGAATTCAAATGGGTAAGATGGATGCTCTTATGGATGAATTTGATGACTTAGCTAATTTACCACAAGAAGAATTTAATAAAAGATTTGGAATAGATGCTTCAGTTGAAAGTAAGACTGTAGGTGAATATGTAGCACTTCTTAAATCAGAAGCTACTAAAATGGAACAATTATATACTAATTTAGAGTTAAGATTTCCAACTCTTAGTAATGATAGTAGAGAAATATTATTTGATTATGCATATAATATAGAAAATTCTGGAAAAAGAATGGATAGTTTGAATGAACAACTTTCTGGTGGAGTTCAAGCTGCATTAAATACATACCTAACAGATCAAACTTCTGAAAATAAAATTGTATTAGATGAAATAATAAAATTAGAAAGTCCTAATTATCAAGCTAAAGGATTAGATTTAAATAAATTAGTAGAAGATTATGTAAAATTATCAGAGCGAAGAAAAGAATTTGCAGATAAGTATGAAAGTGCAATTAAAGATCCACAAGGATTAGAAAGTAAAACAACTAAAGCTCGTAATAAAGATGCTACTTTACAAGATAAAGCTATTATATCTCAGTTTGAAAATGGTTCTGTTGTTATAGACAAAGCTACGGGAGTAAGAGCAGGAGTAGTAAAAGTAGTTGATGGTGAGAAAAGATTATATACTAGTGAAACAGACTATACAGTTCCTAGTAATGAAGAATGGCTTAATTTATATGAAGTATCTAATCCGATTAAAAGTAATGGTATAGGTACTAAAAATTATATTAGACGTTCTGATGGGATAGGTGTATCAGTAGTTAAATTAAATAAAACTTCAGATGATGGAGAAAACTTATTTAAAGTTACTATAGGTAATACAACTACGGAACTTACAGAATCTAAATTAAATGAAGAATTCGTATTCAACAATAAAAAGGATATAGCTAAAGCATATGTAAGAAATTCTGATGGTAAACAGGTTAAAATATATCAAGCAGTAGATGGGACATATAGAGTAGAAGAAGATACCTTATTAAAAAATGGTAAAAGAGCTTTTAAATATACTGAGTTAAAAAGTAAAGAACAATTAAATAATGAGTATGTATTTAAATTTACTTATGAAAGCACTATTGAACAACAACGTAATAAACAACTTAGAGAAGATACACTTGAAGAGTTAATTCTAAAAACTGAACAACAAATTAATGAATTAAATGATCATGTAAGTTCTTTAAGTAATATAAAAACATTAAAACAAGAATTAAGCAATTTAAAGGAATTACTTAATAAACCTGATAGAAGACGTACACAAAAGACTATCAATAATTTAATTAATCAATCTCAGAAATTGTCTGAGGAAATAAAAAAAGAAAATGCTTATTTAGAAGAACTTAATATTGAGTTAAATGAATTAAATAATAAACGTGATTATTTATATATTAGATTAGATAAACTTCAAGAAGAAGAAGATGCTACAACTATTAAAGAAGATATTGCTACAACAGAAGAAGAAATTAAAACTAATAATAGTTTAATTAGTTATTTTCAAGATAGTATTAGTGGGCTAAAAAGAATAGTAAATGCTTTATTAAAATTATTGGGATTAGACTCTGCTTACCATGTTATAGGTAAACAAGAGATAGCTAATACTTATAAAAAAGAAATAGCTGACAGGGTTAAAACAAATAAAGAAGAAGATAAAAGATTTGGTAATGAAATAGGTAAAGCTATTGCTAGAATTGACAAATATACTACCGATCCTAATGAGAACAATAAAGAGTTGTTAATTACAGCAGGTAAGATTAATTCATTACAGAGTCAAGTAAAAGAATATGAAAAAAAGACTAATATAGCTTTACAACAATTATATACATTAGAAGAAGAATTAGCTTTATATGAATCTAAGGTTCGTCTTGCAAATATAGGAAAAGCTCCTGAAACTGTAGGTTCACAATCTTATCATAATGAAATGCTTGGTGGTAAATATGAAAGTGTAAGTAATTTAAATGAAGCGGGTATTAAAGAAGGATTTCAACCATCTAAAAGAAACCCTTATACAATAGGGTTTAATGCGTTAGCTGGTAGACATGTTAAAGATGATGATACATTATCAGATGATCCTAGTCAAAGAAGATATTTTAGATTTACTGAAAGAACTAATATAAATCAAGACAATTTTAGAGCTGAGTTATCATACGGTGAAGAAAAACAATTTGATGCTACTAAAAAAGAAACTGTAGATAAACCTATTATATATGCTACAATTACCAACAAACAAGGTCAAAAAGTTGATGAATTTGGTAATGTAACTACTGATCCTAGTAAATTTGTATTTACTACATTGTTAACTTCAGAAGCATCTTATTTATTTTACAAACCTAAAAATATAACTGAAGAACAGTATAAAAAATATATACAAGAATTAGAAGTTTATTATAGAAATATTAGAGCTGCTATAATTACTAAACTAGATGCTAATGAAGAAGTCAGTATTAAAGTACTTAGTAAAGGTAAAGGTATTCCTAGAACATTTAAAGATATTAATGGTGAAACCCAAACAACTAATATTCAGGATTTAGGTATAGATATGAATGATTTAGAGTTTAAAGTTTCTACTGCTAATACTGTAGCTTTTAGTGGTGGAGAAATAACTAATAGTAAACCTGGATTTATTTATACAAATGATAAAAATACTGGTAATACTATTCCATTGGGTACGAGAGTTTTAGAAGAAAACGAAGTTAATCTTATAACTCAATTATGGAAAAAATTCATCGGTGAAAGCAAACAAACTAAAGATAAGAATGGTAAAGTCAAAATAGATTCTACTAGTGCTGGTAATTTACGTGCCAAAGTAGGAGAAAAGATAGTACCTATTAAAGATACTGACGGAAAAGATTTATCTATATTTAGAGTAATGAGTCAATATGTATTTTGGGCAGGGGATAATTTAAGAGCTGATGCTGCTGATAAAGTAAAGAAAGGTAAGATATCAAGATTTAATGCTCTTAAAGATGTTAATAATAGACTAAATAAAAATTTTGGAAGTCCTTCTTCATTCTATTTTATGAATACAACTATTCCAGGTGGAACTTTAAGATTAGGTAATTTTGAAGATGGTCCTAATAAAGGTACTCCTAGACAAGTAGACTTATTTGTTTTAGATAAAGAAACAGGACAATATATAGAGAATCCTTTATTTGAGGAAACTTTACGTAAATTCTTAGAAGGACAATATATAAATGTAAGAGCTATTACAGTTAATGATAATAGAGGTATAGTTACAGTTAATAATATAACTAAAGATGCTGATGGTAAATACTATGCATCTCCTAATACAACTAATGAAGGTACAGGTGGATATAGAAATTGGTTATTATCAAATAAAATGTTGACAAGTAAAATAACACCAAGAGAAGAAACTACTCCTGAAAAAATAGATACAGAACCACAATTTAGATCAGTATATGCTGTTGTAGATATGGATAGTATTATAGATGATGAAAAACCAAAACCACCTAAACCTATCAAAAAGAATGCTAAAGTAAAAAAACCTGTTGCTAAGACTACTAAACCTAAAGGTAAGGTGGTAGCTAGTTTGAGCATGGATGATATTCTAGGAGTAGAAGAATCTTTAGATGGTATAAGTAGTGATGAAAATTTAACTCCTGATGAACAAGATGGTATATTAAATGATATAGATAAAAAAGTTGACAAAGTTGAAAAGGATTCTGGATTAACACCTGAACAAGAAGCTTTATTTGCTGAACAAGTAGAGGCTGATATAGCAGAAGAAAGTAATGAACAAGAATTAGCTTCTCCTGATAGTTTTGGTGATATGCCAACTACAGATGCTAATATATTTGGAGATACATCTGTAACTCCACCTTCATCATCTTCTAATTCAGATTCTACTAAGTTTAAAGAAGCAACTTCAGATGTTAAAACTCAAATTGATATTAATAGAGCGTTAGCTTGGATACATCGAACATTTGGTGGTAGAGTTAAAGTAGGCGTATTACAAAATTTAATAGATGGTAATAATTGGGGATCATACAGAAATAATTTAATTAAGTTATTTGAAGCTGGTGAGACAGGTACAGAGTATCATGAAACTTTTCATGCTGTAAGAGATTTATTTTTAACTAATAAAGAATTTAAAAGTTTGGTTAAAGAATGGAAAAGTTATAATCCCAAATCAAAATTAACTGATGATCAGATTGAAGAGGTATTAGCTGAAGATTTTATGGATTTTATGTTAGGTAAAGATATATCTTATTTTAAAGCTCCTAAACAGAAATCATTATTTCAAACTATATTGGACTTTATTAAAACATTTGTATTTAATAAATATCCTGTAACTATACAACAAGTATTTGATAATATTAAATCTGGATCATATGCTAATGCTCCTTATATAAGTGCTGGTTCTGGAATAACTAATTATAGTAGTATTCTATCAGGATTATCATCTTTACATACTAAAGAGATTTTAGATTCTGTTCATGCTGTGTTCTTTAGATCAATATTTTCACAAGATGATAATGTAGCATCTTTGTTTGATAAGCAAAGAAATGGTCCAATGGTGCAAAGAGCTTATGTAGCTGCTTATACTTCATTATTGACTACTTATAAAGCTATGTATGCTAATTATAAAAGTCCTAAATTATCATCTTCTGAAAAAAGTAAAGTATTTGCTCAAGCTAAAGAAATAGGTAAAGTACTATCTCAAGAAAATTGGGATAAATTAGTTGTGTTGCATGCAGAAAGTTTAAAAAAATATGATTTAGAATTAGATTACACAGAATGGAATGCTGATATATCAGAGAATAGTAGAACAAGAGATTCTGGACAAACTTGGGCATTTGAAAGTCTTAAATATTCAAGTAAAATAAATGCAAATAAAAATATTAAATTATTATTGGCTAGTTTACCTTTTAATGAATTAAATTCATTAGGTTTAGAAACTACTGCTGATTTTGGTCAAGTATTTAATGTATTAATTAATAAATTATCAGGTCTAACAGAATGGTCTGATATGTATGTAGCTATTAATGAAATGTCTACAGATATGCCAGCTTTAACTGAATTATTAAGAAGATTAGGTGGAGATAAAGCAGGTAGTGAAATGAATTCTAATGAAGTAATTCTTAGAACTCAATTCCAACAAACAATGGCTAAGAATGAAAATATATTTTTTATGGACACTGTAGAGGGTAATGAAACAACTATTATCAATGCTAATCAGAATTCATTTAATAAACGTAAAATAAATCAATGGAACAATAATGCTAAAAAAATAGCCAGAAATAGTAGATATTATGAAAGTGTTAATGGAGAAATAAAATATAAATTATCTAAATTTGCTAAAATTGGGGATATTGAATCTATCTTTAATGCTATAGAATTTCTTAAACTGTTAGGAATAGAATTTTCTAATACTCAAAGAATTGAGGATAACAAAGATGTTAGGGTTTTAACTAGAGCACAAGGCATGTTAAAATCTATTAATGCAGGAAGTGGTGTATTAATATATAATAAAGAAGAGGGTAATGCATTTGAAGATTTACAAGTATTAGCTGATATTGAAAGACAGACTACTTTAGATGCTGTTGAAAATAGTTTATATAATTTAGATGGTAAACTTATATATGGTCAGACTTTAAATAGTTACATCTCATTAATTATTAATGAAATAAATAATGGTAATATTCAATCCAGAGAAGAATTATTTGAAAAATTACCACATTTACAATATGTAAATGAAAGTTTAGTATTAAATGGACTATTTAAAGGTGGTAAAAATAAAATTGAATTTATTACTCATTTAGGTTCTAAACAAGAAGGATTTGATGCTAATAAAAGAGAATTTAAAGATTTAAAACCTGCTGATAGATTAAGAATATATATTAATAATGCTATGAAAGGTAGATATGCATTATTAAGACCTGCTGATAATTCATTAGAAAGATTTATAGAATTTGGAACTTTCTTTAGTTCTAATAAGATTAATCTTAATGAACATATAGATAGTTTTGTTAATTACTTAAAAGCTGAGTTAGATGAAAACAATTTCCTAAATGGTCAAAAGTGGAATTATTTGTCCAAAAATGAAAATAAAGGAATTGTATTACATATGATTAAAGCTATTGATGAAGGTTTATATAATGATCTAATTATTCCTGGACAAGATATTAATGAATTATTTGAAGATGAAACTAATAGAATGGCTATTAGAGGAGCTATAATAAACTATTTAGATAGTCAAATTGAAGTTAATAAAGAATTAATGTTAACCAACGCTATAGTAGAACTTGTAGATGATGGTTATAAAAATAATGGTATTAATTTAGAGGGAAATGTTATAAGTGGTGAATCATTTACTAATGTAGCATCTAGTTTTACAGTTAATAACCTAATTGCTAATATAGAGCAAATGAAGGTTTTTGTTGGTAATCCTAGATTCTTTAAAAGTGTAGAGGATGAATTTAAGAGACATTCTGCTACTGTAGGTACTAAGAAAATATCTATTGTAAGTGAATATTTAAATCAATGGATAGATACTTTTACTGATCCTATATCAAGATTAAAACAACAATATAAATATGGTCAACCAATTATTACAACTGCTGTATTCAAAGATATAATATCTGTATCTAAATACTTAGAAGAGTATAATAAAGTTTTAGGAAAGAAAGCAGCAGAACCATATAATAGATCAGAAGAGTCTGATGCTGTAGGTATTGTGCATTTAGATGAATATAGAAGAATGTTACTTAGAGCTGGTGATTGGAGTTTTGGAAAAGGTTCTTTAGAAGAAGCTTATCAGTACGAAATAGGTAAGAAAACTTATGTTGATCCTTTTGATAGAAATAATAAATTTACAATTGACAAAAGAAGAGTTAGTCAAGTAGCTTTTACACCTTTAAAACCTCAACATTTTGGACCTCTTGCAGAAGAGGGATTTGTACCAGCATTATATAAATTAAGTCTTGCTCCTATATTACCATCATTAACTAGACAATTTCCTAATTTAGAAAAATTAAGAAATCAAATGGAGAATCAAAATACAGGTATAGTTGTATTTGCTAGTGGAAATAAAGTAGGTACTAAGTTAAATGATGACTATTTGATTCAAGAAGTTTATAATACTGAAACTGGAGAGTTTGCTTTTAATAAAGAGAATTCGATGATTACTCAAGATACATATTATAAGTATTGGGGTATACAAGTTGATATGGGCAATAAAATTAAGAATGAAGTTATATGGGGTACTCAGATGGCTAAACAAATTATGAATAATCTTTATAGTTTTGGTAAGCCTATAGCTATGAGATTTAACATAAATGGTAAACTTACAGAAAAATCATCTGAAGAAACTCAAAAATTAATTGATAAATATTTAGAACTTAATGCCAGAAGAATTAATTCTGGTTATAGAGAGTTAATTGTTAAATTAGGTTTACAATTAGATAGTAATGGTAATTATCAAATTGAAGATAATGGTAGATTAGTAGAAGCATTAACAGATGCAGCCAGATCAAGAGATATGGATGATAATGTCATGAACAGTATTAAATACATAGGAGAAGTTGGAATTGATACATTACCTAATCGTAGAAAATTTGAACAGATCTTAATGGCTATGGCTGATAAGACAGCTATATCTCAAAAAACTTATGGTGGATCTAAAGTACAGGTATCAAGTGTATTTTTAGAACGTAACAATTTAAGAGAAGTTACTAGTATTAATGGAGTAAATCATATAGTAAGTAATGATCTTAATTTCTACAATCCTACTTTTAATAAAAAAGGTGAAATTATAGCTGTAGAATCTATGGAAGTTTATTTACCTGCTATTTATAAAGGTATAATAACCACTAAAAATATTAGTGATAAGAGATTGTTAGATATTATAGGATTTAGAATTCCTACACAAGCATTAAACTCAATAGAATCTATTAAAATAGCTGGATTTTTACCTGTTGAAATGGGAGATGCTGTTGTATTACCTTCAGAAATTGTTACTAAAACTGGATCTGACTTTGATATTGATACATTAAAGATTTTCTTAATTAACTTCTTTTATGATAAAAAAGGTAACCCTAACTATATTGATCCAAAAATGTCATACACTGACTATTTGAAATTAGTAGAAGGTACTCCTTTAAAAGAAGGATTTTATGAAAGGGCACAAATTGAGAATGAATTAAAAGAAGTAATGAAAATTATTATAACTTCTCCTGATAATATTCAACAATTATTAATTCCTAATAATGTAGATACATTAAAGAGTGAATCTATTTATAATCAATATTTACAATATAAAGCTAATGGATTATACACAGGCGAATTTAAAGATTTTACTGAATGGATTGAAAATGAAGAGTTAAATACTCCTTATAATAATATTGTGGAAACTTCTTACTTAATGGATGTTGCTAAAAGATTTTTAGGTGGTAATGCTGCTATAGGTATAACAGCTTTATTCTCTACATTTCATATATTAGCTCAAAGACATAATTTACAAATAAATAAAGAATATGTAAAACATACCAAAGATAAGGATATAGTTACAAGTACAAGGATTAATATGGATCATAATGGTGAAGGTGAATATATTAACTTAGGTGGTGTACAAGATGTAAATGATAAGAATAGCATAGTTCAATTATTTAATATGTGGATTAATGCTTCTGTGGATGCTGCAACAGATCCTTTTATGTTTTTATTGAACGCAACTCCTCAGACTTTGAATACTGTACTTTATTTAACTATGGCTGGTGTACCTATTAAAACTATAGGATTATTTATGAATCAACCTATAATTCATACTTATATGGCTAATCAGAATAAGTATGAATCTTTAATGGCTGATAGTGTTGGATTATCTGTAGGTGGTAAAATAGTAAAATATCAAAATCAAATATTAGCTTTAACTAAGAGTGAATATACTGGTAAAACAGATATAACTATTGATGATACTATTCAATTAACAGATAGTATATTAGAAGCTGCCATTTTAGATAAAGGTAAAAGTGGAAATATGCAACAACAAATATTATATGACTTTATTAGATACCAAGAAGTAGCCAAAGAAATTAGTAATGCTATGCAAGGTACTACTTATGATACTAAAGGTGGTGGTAAAAGTCTATCTGAATTGGCTTATAGATTAGGATTAACTCAACAAGTTATAGATAATAAGATAATATTAGGATATGAAGAATTAATAAATAGTGGATTTATACAGCCTTATCATTCAGCAGTAGCAGGATTTGGTAAAGCATTTGAAGCTTATGTACCTCATTTACGTAATCCTCAAGTAGTAGATATGTATAAAGAATTTATGCAAAAATATTTACAAAGAGATGTAAGTTTTAAAATAGATGATGTAGTAAATACTATGGATAAGTTTAAAGAAGATTTTTTAGTTTATCTTATGATGAATTATTCTAAAGATGAAACTGGAACTATTCTTAAAGATGAGATAAATAGATTATTTAAAGGTAAAAGCAGTATGGCTAATAGAGTTGAATATTTTAAAAAGAAATATCCTCATAATAGTTTATTAAATAATTTATTTACTATATTCTCAAGTTCTACAGCTAAAGACGCTATAAATAATTTAAAAATGTATATTACTCGTTTAGATAATATTGAATCTAATCAGTTAACTAAGGATTGGAAAGATATGATTGAAGGTAGTTCAGAAGAAAGTAAATTTGGTAGAGATTTAATTAAATTTATAATTTTACAGTCTGGATTACAAAATAGTCCTTTAAATTTTGTAAATTTGGCTCCAGTAGATGAATATGTTAAGATGATGAATGGAGTTTTACAAGTACTTTCTAAGACTAATAATACTTTCAGTGATTATCCTGCTCAATTTGCAGTACAGAATCAACATGACAAAACTGTAGTTCCTAGAAGTAAAAAACCTGGATTTGATTTTTATATTAAGAAAACATTCAAAGGTCCAATTACAGAACGTGATTTATCATTGACAGACAATAATAAGACAGTTAAAGTTATTAATCCACCAATTAGAAATTTTAAAGAAAGTTCAACTCTAAATGCATATGGAATAATGGAATTACCTAATTTAAGTACATCAACATCTCAAATATTAGAAGAAGATGTGCAAGAAGTAACTGAACAAGAAGATAAAGAGTGTAGGATGAAAAGTAGTCCTTTAACAAAAAATTAAAATATGGCAACTTGCACAAGCAGACAATTTAATAGATACCCTAAGAGTATTGTAAGAACTAAAAAGTGGTTTAAAGACAAAGGATTAATAGATGAATTCTATAATGTTTTAAATTTAGCTGGATTTAGAAAATTTAATACTCATTGGTCTAAAGAAGCTAATAATAAATATAATGTTAGTGGAAGATTATATGTAGAAGATGCTAATGGTACTAAGATTATTCCTAATGAGGATATGTTTAAACAATTGGACAAACTTATTGGTGGATCAAATCAAAAGGAAATATCATCCTTTCAATTAAATGAAGTTAAAGAGGGTGTAGATTTCATATTTGAAGAAGATCCTGAATTATCTAATATAGGTAGTCAACAACAATATTCTGCATATTTAGAAACTATATTTCCTAATAGTAAAGTCGAAGATATTGTTTATCATGGTAGTCCTTCTAAATTCGATTTATTTAAAAGAATTACTAGTCAAGAACAAGTAGAAAAACAACTTGGTGGTAATTATTATGGAGAAGGATTTTACTTTATGAATGACACTTCCGTAGCAAAAAAATTTGGGAAAAATATATACAGTGTTGTATTAGATTTAAAAAATCCTTTAACAGCAGAGGAAACAAAAAGTTTAGCAGAAATATGGTGGGAAGAATATACATCCAAAGGTGGTTCTAGCAATCCTGATAATTTGTCATTATCTCAATGGATGCATAAAAAAATAGTTGATGAAGATTTCGATGGAATGATTGAACTCAACAAGGAAGAGGATTTCAGAGTAGGAGAAAAAAGAATACTTGAATATATGGTTCCAAGTGAAGAACAAATTCATATTCTTGGTTCTAAACAGGATATTAAAAGATTTAAAAAATTTATTACTAGTAATAATTATCAATTAGACAATAATATAAATACACCTCCAAATGATAAAATAGAGAGTATTATTAAATCATGGTTAACAAAAGTAGGTATTAAATATGATCCTGTTGATAAAATATATACTGTAAATGGTGTTGAAATTGATGCTGTTGCCAAAGCTGATATTCTTAATAAAACTATTGAAATAGTCGAAGGTAAAAGAAACTTACATACTTTACCAGAGGAAGCTGCTCACATGCTAGTTAGAATGATAGGTATAGAGAATAGCTTAGTAAAGGCTATGATGAATAATATAGATCAATATCAAGTATATGATGATGTAGTTAATAGTCCTTATGGTGAATTATATAAGAATGATGATGACAAATTAAGAGAGGAAGCCGTTGGTAAATTAATTTCTCAAATTATTGTAGCTCAAGAAACTGGTGAAAATATGCCAGCAGCTAAAGAGGTCAATAGATGGAATCAAATGTGGAATTGGTTAGTAAATAGATTAAAAAAATTAATAGGTACTCCTGCACAGGATGATTTATTAGAGTTTACTATGGCTGCTAATATTATTACTGAACAAGTTGAACCAATGATTAGTGAAGAATGGAAAGAAGAGACTTATGAACCAAGTGCTGTATTCTATGAATTAAACACTGAAAAAACAACTCAAATCATAAATAGTCTAAAGTCTACAGGAATACATTATGATGCTCAAAAAGAGGCTTATTTTGGTCCTAATGGAAGAAGGATTACTAAAAGAGTAACACAATTAGTAAAAAAATTAGATGCTAATAGATTTAAAAGACAAGCTGAAACAGAATTAACCCCTACTGCTAAGTTAGCAGCAGCAGGTGGAACTGTTGTTCATAGTTATATGAATCAACTTACTCGTCATATTTTAAATGCTACTAATGGAGATTTAACTAAAATTGATACTATCAGTATTCCTAAATCTAAGATAGAAAAGGATGCTAAAGAGGAATTACTTAGTAATCCAAATATTAAAGATAGAGGAGAAAAATTTATAGAACTTTCTGATTTAATGTATGGAGAGTTAAGACGAGATGTAGTTAGTAGATTAAAACATATACAAACCACTCAAGAGTTTATTAATAAAGAAACTGGAGAAAATGGTAAAGCAGAGATATTACCTGAGTTTATAATTTATGATCCTGTTAGAGATGTAGCTGGTACTATTGACTTATTAGTTATTTATAGTAATTCAAAAACATCTATATATGATTATAAGGGACAAAAATTCTTTAAAAATAGACAAGGTGCAGTAACAGAAGATTTTAGATTAAGTAAAATTACAACTGGAGAAGAACAATTATCTATATATAATGACATTCTTAGAAAAGATTATGGTGTTGAAGAATTTGTTGAAACTAGATTAATACCTATTAATATTCAATTTGACAAGGATAATCAATTAAGTCAAGTTCAAGTAGGTGTTTACGGTAAGGAAAGAGAGTATTTAGAAGAAATTCCTGTAGTAGATGAATTAACTGGAATTGCTATTATTGATGAGCAACTTAAAAAGATGTTTATTAAACGTAGGACTTTAGCTACATTAGTTAAAAAGAACTATAAAGACAGTAATTTAAGAGCACAATTAGAAAGATTAACTAAATCTATACGTAAACTACAACTTACACAAGATACTAGATATCTACATTTAGAAGTAAATGCTGTACTTAGAGATTTTTATGAAAGAATTACTCGTCCAGAAGGTAGTGAAAAAGGTATTGATCATACATATTTGAATGATACTGAAAACTATCTTACAATGTATGATGGGTTTTTTGGACAAGCTAAAGAAATTGAATTAGCTAAAACTACATCTAAGGAAGAAAAGGAACAAATTGAAATAAAATATAATCAAATTGCTATGAATGTAGATAAGGCTCTACGTATGATTAGTGAGAAAAATAAAGAATTATTAGTCGATAAACACAATATAGATTTTAATCAGTCAGTTAAAGAATCTTCTACAGTAGGTAATATGTTTAAAAAATTAAGTCAATTCGATAGACATCAATTTAAAGCCCTTTATAATTTAATATCCCGTAGAGAAAAACATGTACGTGATCAAGTAAAAAATATTCAGGCTGATCTATTAACTAAAAGAACTGCATTAAATGATTGGGCTAAAAATAAAGGTCTTTCTTTAGAACAAGCAGTAAATAAATTAGTAAATAATAAAGGTAGTTTACAATCAAGATATAACGGAGTTTATGGGAAAGAAAAAGCTGAAGCTATTGTGAATAGAGACAAAGATTGGTTTTTAAATAATACTAATGTAATTGAAGTAGATGGAAATTTAACATATGAAGATAAAGAATCTAAACAAAAATTTGAAGAGTCTAGAAATAATTACATTGAGACTTTAAAATTAAATCATCCTGGAAACTTTTTTGAAGCTACAAGAGCTAAAAAATTACAAGAATGGGAAGGTAGACATGATATATCTAAAGGATTAGATGCTTTATTCCAACAACCTTACTATATTAAACCTGCTGATAATCCTAGATTTTATTCAGATGCTTGGTTATTTATGACTGAAGCAGGTAATGAACCATTATTGGATGCTTATAATACTTTAATTAATTATAATAAAGAATTTGCTTTAAAAACAGGTAAAGAAATTAAACCTACATTTATTGCTGAAATTCAACAGGAATTGGTGGAAAGTCTATCTAATTGGTCTTTGGGTGTAGACGTATTAAGAAATAATTTAACTAAGTCTTTTGAAAGCAGACAAGAAGATGTATTATTGGGTAGTACAACAAGAGATCCTAATACAGGAGAAATCTTACCAAATATACCTTTATTATATACAGATGCGTTAACTATTAATATTAGTAGTAAAGAATTAAAGGCTATACAAGATGATCTATCAGCTCAAGGACTAGAAGAAGGTACATATGAATATGAAGAATCATTAGCTCAGAGTGTAGCAAATAAAGAACGTGAAAAAGGAGTTTTAGTAAAATCTAAGGATTTATTTACTAGTACTTTATTATTTGCACATGCAGCATATACTTATACTCATTCAAGAGAAATAGAAGATGAAGTAAAAGCTTTACAATCTAGTTTAATAAACGTTAAGACTGATCCTACATCTGCATCAGGTAAGAAACTAGTTGATAAAATTACAGGTAGGGTAGCCCAAATAGTAGGTGCTCCTCATAGTGAAATGGAGACATTTGAGAAATTTGTTAAAATGCATATTTATGGACAAAGGATTCAAAATAAAGATTATACATTAGGTGATAAAATATCTTCAAATAAAACTTTACATCAAGTAATGAGTTATACTTCATTGAAAGCTTTAGGTTTAAGTTGGATTTCTGGATTTGGTAATGCAGTTGGTACAACATCTAACTTAATAATGGCTGCATCTGAAGGTAAATATTTTACTAGAAAACAAGTTGCAAATTCTATTAAGTTATTAACAGGTAAAGATAAAGACCTTGTTAATCCTTTATTAAGTTATTTTTCTCCGTATGCTCATAATCTTACTTATGATATGAGTAAGAAATTATCAGTTACAAAGGCTAGAAAGTTCTTAAATCAAGAATTATTTTATATGTTTATGAAATACCCTGATAAAGCTGTAGATGCTTTGGTTGGTACAAGTGTATTACAGGAATGGGGACTTACTGATGATGGTAGGGTACGTAGAGTTCAAGAAGGAGTTAGACCTTTAATGGAAACTATGAAAATAGAAGGAGATGTAGTTACACCTTTGACAGAGGAACAATATACTACTGTAAGAAAATTAATGACAACTGCCTCTAATAAAATTAAAGGTAGTATGTCCAGAGAAGATCAAAACTTAGTAGGTACTAGTATCTATTCTGCTTTATTTATGCAATTTAGAAATTGGATGCCTGGATTAATTAATTCAAGATTTCAAGCATTAACTTATAATGAAGAAATTGATGAATTAGATGTAGGTAGATTCAAGGTATTATTTGGAGAATTTACACAAAAAGGAGTATTACCTAAGTTGAAAGCATTTAGTAGTTTATTATTAGAAGTAGGTTCTATTGGAGCTTTAAAAACATTTAGTAATAGTAAAAATACTGAAATAGCAGAAAAATATTTTAAAACTTTCTTGGATGAACATCCTGAATTAAGAGGTAAAATTACTTTAGAAAGTTTTATTGAACTAAGAACACAAAAACTTAGAGGTATAGCTGCTGAATTAAGAATTTTATTAGGATTGTATGGTTCTGTTGCATTAATAGGTGCTGCTATTCCAGATGATGAAGATGGTGAAAATATTATTAGCAAAACATTAGCTATGAATGCTTATAGAATGTCCAATAGAGGTTTACTAGAAATATCCTTCTTTTTTGATCCTAGTTCAGTAACTCAAATTATAAATAAACCTCTACCTATACTTAGAAATGTAACAGATATATCTAATGCTATAAGTAATACTTTAGATGAGGGTAGAACAATGCTTACAGGTAAAGAATATAAAAATACTTTCTTTTGGGAGGAACAAACTAGAGATAAAACAGGTAAATTTTATTATACTAGTAAATTAATTCCAGGAAGAGTAATTACAGACGTAGTTGACTTCTTTGATACATTTGAACAATATATAGATTAATAATAGGTCAAATTTTTTTAAAAGCGTGGGATTATTTACCACGCTTTTTATTATCAGGATCACATTTATGCTTACCCATCTCATTACCTTGAGAATTAGTCTTAATGATTTTACCACATTTAGGACAATATCCTTCATAACCTTGTATTGATCCATCTGGAAGTATTTCACCCATAATTATTTATTTTTTTCATTATACCATTTTATAAATTTAATTATCGCCTCATAAACCGCTTTAATTTTAGATTCTTTTAAGGTGTTTATATTTATATACTTATCACAATTTAATCCATTTATGATAATACAGTGACAATATTTAGTATCTACACTAAATCCTAATTTTTCTATTTTTATAATAACTGGCATTAACCAATCCCAAGATTCATGAAATCTTAAATCTTTATAATTAGATATATGTTGTTGAACTGTAGTTGTAATATATTTAACTGTTAAATAAGTGTCATAAAAATTAGCTATAAGTTTATTATTTTCTAATATTTCTTTATCAGTCATAATTATTTGGAATTACAATTATTACATTTTTTATTAATTGAAATAGTCTGTAAAGCATCATAAATAGCTTTAAATTCTACTGTTGGATCATTTTCTGACCAATCAACATTAGCATTTTCTAATAATGCATCTAATATATCTTGAATTGTTTTCATAATTATTTTATTTAAGTGTATCTCCTATATTATATTTTTCACGAGTATCACAAAACCCTCTTATAGTTCCATTTTGATCTGTATATTCATATCTACAATCTAATCCAGCACATCTATCTGAATCTGGAAATTTAAAAGTAACAATAAAAGGTTTTTTTGGTGGTTCATTATTACAGGAAATTAACCCTATAAACAATATTAATATTAGTAATTTTCTCATTTAGTGTTTCCCTTTCTTTTAGTTTCTATGCTAAAAAATTCAGCAAAATTATCTTTATCTTCTCCTTCTATCATATTACCGTAATAATGAAGAATTAATCCTTCTAATTTATTAAAATCTTTTTTATAATTGTGAAAAAAATCTATTCCTCCAGTAGGTTTTATCCCATCACCATATAATTTACATTTATCACATGTAATATCTGTATTTCTTTGAATACAAGCCTTATTTATTTGATATGGGCATTTCATGATATAATTCTTAATTGATGAGTTGCCGTTCCAAATAATTCAGCATTAAAAGCTGATTCAAAATCATCAGGTGATTCATAAACATGACCATCTTTTTTAGCCATTGATTCAAATTCTTCATCTGTTATTGTTGTAGGATCATTTGGTAAATTATCAAAATTATCCCAATTCCATAATAAATATTTCATATATTTAATTTTAAATTAAAAAAAAGGAAGAGGGAACTCACTCCTCTTCCTACAAAACATAATATAAAAATAAACTCATTACAATCTTACCTAAAAAATTAAATTCTCCATTTATTAGTTAATATTATAATTTATTTATTCATTAAACCTTCATTGGGTTTAATTTCTTTTTTACACTTATCACAATATTGTGCAGGTAAATTATTTTCTTTTCCATATGCAGCTTCTTTTTCTTCAGTTGGATAATTTTTACCTGTTTTGATTATTACCCTACAATTAGAACATAATAATGCTCCATTTCCATTGTTAAATTTAAATATTGCTTTATTCATAATATTTTAATCAAATTCAAATATATTAGGATCTCTATTTTCTAAACAACATCTTATACTTAATTCTACATCAGAATGGTAGGTTATACTTATTCCATCTATTGTTATTGCTGTATGTACTCCAAGTTTTTCAGAAAATAAATCTTCTTTAATATTTAATGTTTTTAATATTTTTTTTATTTCTTTATTTGTATAACCTTCTTTATGTTTTGATTTTGGTAAGTTTTTCCACAATTCTTTCATAATTTAACTATTTTGTATAGAATCTAAAACTATAATTTTGTCATAGGTTTCTTTAGTAGCACTAATATTATACAAAGATAATACTTTTTCTTTAAGTTCCAATATTCCTAACTTAATTTCAGATTCTAATTTGTTAATATCTTTAGCTTGCTGAATAAGATCAATAGTCTTTTCTTCTTCTATTGTATTTACGTCTGCTCCAGGTTGTGAATCAACACCTTCTATATTACTTAAATTATCCATTTTATTTCTTTAATTTTAAAATTGATTGTTTATCTAAATACATAGGACTACTAACTAAATATCCTTCAGAAGATTTTCTGGCTCCACCTCCACTAACTTTAGCATTTTTAATTGCATCGTCTATGGCTTGATTATAAGCATCTTTTTGAGCCTGTTCTATAAGTTGATGTATTTCATATAATCTAGTATTTACAAGAAATGTCATACCTTCATCAATTTCTGTATCAAGGGAATTATTTGTATATTCTTCTGCTTTTTTCATTTTTTACTATTTAAATAAATTTGTAACTCAGCCCATAAAGGATCATCAGAATGATAGTCATTACAACAAGTAAGATCATCTATTTGATCTAAATGAAAACTACCACAACTAGGACATTCTTCTGGAATTTCTTCTTCAATAAGTTTAGTTTCTCCATCACAATTCTTACAATATTCCATATCAAATATATTTTCTAATGTCCATCTTTGTTTCTTTTCATCCCATTCAGCCCAAGCGTCTTTAACAACATCTGTACTATTGCAGACCTTGCATTTGTATACTATTTTACTCATAATTTACATTCTTTTATAAATTGGTTTATTTCCACCTTTTAATACTATATAAAAAGTTATACATGGTATAAGGTTAATACATATTCTCTTTTGAAATTTTGAATAATAAATTCCTATCCAAAAACTCCAAAATCTAAAGATTAATCCGCAATACATTACCAAATAATTTTAGATTTATTTCTAGCTTCCAATTCAGTGTTACATCTTGAAAAACATTTACACCCTAAAAATGGATTATAAGTGTTGAGTGGACTCGGATGCCCGTTGATAATAACACTATGAGAGGAATTCTTTATGAATTGTTTATATGCTTCAGCCTTTTTACCCCATAACAACCAAACTATATCATTCCTTTCACAAATAGCTTTAATTACAGCTAAAGTAAATGGTCGCCATAATGCAGTATGAGAATCAGGTAAATGTTGTTTAACTGACATAGCTGTGTTAATCAATAATACACCCTGATTAGACCATCTAGTTAAATCTAAATTTCCTATAGCATTTAAATCAAATCCATCATATATATCAACTTCTACCTCTTTAAGTATATTTCGTAAACTTGGTTGAGGAGAGTACAATGCTGCATTACTAAATGCTAACCCATCAAAAGCATCTAAAGGATTACTATATGGATCTTGTCCCAATATAATAACTTTTAGAGAGTTATAATCAGTTATATTAAAGACTCTGAATAATAAATCAGAGCCTTGTTTTGGAATAACTGTGTAATTTGCTCTATCAGCATTAACTTGTTTTCCTATATTAATAAATTCCTGAGAATTTAGAAATTGTTTTAAAGGTTCATACCAAGTATTGAATATTTCTCTTAAATTCATCTTTTCAATATTATTGTATCTCCAACATTATACATACCTGTTGGTAATATTATTCTAGCAATAACAACCATAGTATACTTACCAGTACCTTTTCCTTGTTTACTATAATAAGCTGAAAAATTACTATCATAAGATTCAACTTTATTTACGATGAAAGGTTTATTTGCAGCATTTAATATAGGTGTGTCATATCTTTGACATGATATAAATATCAATATTGATATTATTAATAATAATTTTTTCATTAATTTATAGTTTCTAAATTTATATTAAATTTCTCTTCATATTCAGGAAAGTCACAATCTACCTTAAATTCATTTTGTAATTGTAGTAAATAATCTTTGTCTTTAAAAAGAATTTTACCCGTATCACCTGTTACTTTTAATTTATGAAAGTTAAGAATTTTCTTCTTAGCTTCCTGAGAGATTTTAGAATATTTTCCTTGTATGAGTAAATTAACATCATTTAACCATTGTTCAGGTATTCTAAATATATAAACATATTCAAATCTAGAATATAATCTATCAACGAATACACAATTAGAATGATCTTTCAACTTATTTAAAAAATAATCATGTTCTTTTAGATAACTATACTT
>Ga0114923_10000279_pt1 | contig 42968 bp, 45 predicted proteins | sample SumtaG_FD_89578 | JGI IMG/M metagenome (GOLD analysis project Ga0114923, IMG submission 89578) | Deep subsurface microbial communities from Indian Ocean to uncover new lineages of life (NeLLi) - Sumatra_00157 metaG | ecosystem: Environmental > Aquatic > Marine > Oceanic > Sediment | place: near... | reverse complement strand
GCAGCTGCTAGGATTGCTTGCCTAGTTTTTTCTTTTTTTCTAACACGGAGTTTCTTCTTCTGTGGCGTTTCATCTTGATCGGATGTCATTTCACTATGTCACATGTCTTCTGAGTTTATATATCTTTACATTGTTAACATTATTATACAAAGTACACAATATTGTACTCCATGTATAAATTTATATACTGTGTTGTATAATATTTTACTTGTTCACATCTTCTATAGAAGATGTAGCGGAGTATTAGAAAATTGAAAACAGAAATAAATGAAAAAATTTCCAAGATTTTAGGAGCAGTATTCCTTCTTCAGGCATCTGCACCAGTCATCGGAGGAGTAATTCGAGACTCAATTATTGGAACAGGTGATATAACCGATACAATGACCAATATTTCGAATAATGCTTGGCTGATGCAGGTAGGCATTGCAGTTGAACTGATCGCTGCTATTGGAGTTGTTATGTTGGGTGCTCTATTGTATTTAGTCTTGAAAAAACAGGATACAAAGATAGCTCTTGTAGCTTTGGGATTATATCTTATAGAAGTAGTAGCTCTTATTATCAGTCAAGTAGCATCTTCTGCTCTTTTACATATAAGTCAAGAATCTGTACTAGCGGGACATCCGGAAATATTCCAGATTTTAGGATCTCTGTCCTTGGAAATCCATGACTTTGCGTTCGGCTCAGTACTAATGCTATTCTTTGCTCTTGGGGCAACACTGTTCTATTACCTATTCTACAAATCAGGATATCTCCCAAAGGGGTTAGCTCTCTTTGGTCTCACTGTTGCTGTTCTGTCATTGTCAGGAATCCTGATTGCACTGTTTAGCGCAGTAAGTGCAGAATCGATATTGATCGTATTCATGCTCAACTTACCGTTTGAATTAGTAACGGGGTTATGGCTCTTGACCAAGGGTTTTAGGGATGGTACAGAAACAAAGTGACAATAATCACATACCTTTTGGCCTACCGAGTAGATTAGACTAGGTACATTCTTTGCAGTTGCCTTTGCAGCTGCAATCCTCTTTTTTCCTTAGAATATTGAAAAGTTATAGAATATCAATCATTGGTTCAGAGAAATTAAAAGGGGCTTTCAACGTTGCAATTGAAGACCATAATTCATCAAAGGTGAAAATTCATCATGAATGAAGAATCAGAAACAAAGCGCCTAATCTTCCTTGATAACCTAAAAATCCTATTCGTCATTCTCGTGATTTTCACTCATGTCATGGTTACCTACGGTGGCAGAGGTTCATGGTATTATTACGCCACTCTGAATGAAACATTTCCTGTCGATATCATTACTGCCATATCGCTCTACATGATTGCTGGAATTGCTGCTATCTTTCTGCCCTCTATTATGGGACTATTCTTCCTGATGGGCGGATTTTTCTCTCCGAGGAGTTTAGAGCGAAAGGGAGTTACCAAATTCTGGAAGGAACGGATTCTTCGACTAGGTATCCCTGTCCTACTCTATGTTCTTCTGATAAACCCAGTTTTCTATTATCTCCTTGCAGCTCAAGGAATTGAGCCATGGAGTTCGACCCTACTAGCAGGATCATTTCTGGAGTATTACTTGGGCAATTTTCAATCCATACCTGATTTTGTGCAAATCATGACAAGATTTTCTATAACATGGTTCCTTGTCGTTCTGCTGATCTTTACCGCGGTCTATACGATTTGGACAAAAATAGCAAAGAGTGATTCAGTACAACGTCGCATTCCAGAGGAGTTACCGATTCCGAAATTCATCTATCTACTCCTCTTATCCATTGGGCTAGGTTTTCTTTCCTTTATTGTTCGTATACCCTTTCCCATTGAACAATGGCCACTCGGATTACCAATTGGATACATGATTCAATATTTCATGATGTTCAGTGTTGGTGTTGTGGCGTATAGGTACGGTTGGTTCAACCAGATGAGAAGACATCATGTCAAAGTTTGGATCATCACTATCTTTGCTGTGGTTATGTTATACTTCACATACTTCTTTGTCTTTGTCGGTGTTGATGCCGACTATACTCTCTTTTTCGGAGGACTTAATCAAGAGGCGCTGGTATTTGCACTAGTAGACAATATCATTTGTATGGGAATGATCTTCGTGTTGATCAAACTATTTTATGCAAAATTCAACACGCAAGGAAACGTCCTGAAGAATTTAGCTGATAGCTCATATCTTGTGTACCTCATTCATCCATTCGTGGTTGTTCCCATATCACTTGGACTTGCACAAGTTGCCCTTTCTCCTCTTATTAAACTGGCAATTGTTGTACCTGTATCAGCAATCATTTGTTTCGCGATTTGTCTTCTGATAATGCAGATTGTTAAAAAATCAGGATAAAGAGTTTCAAGTCACGCTTATCAGTAAGAATTCTATGTGGATGAATAATCATGAAAGCGGTCATATGGACTAATTATGGAGGACCAGAGGTTCTTCAGCTTGGAGAGGTTCCAAAACCAACGCCAAAGGATAATGAAATATTAGTCAAGATTCAAGCTACTACAGCAACCGCAGGTGATTGTGAAATGCGAAGGATGGAAACCGCAATCCAGTACCGACTCCTTATGCGGATGTATGTGGGTTTCAGAAGACCTACAAGATTGACTATCCTCGGGATGGAATTAGCAGGTATAGTTGAATCCGTTGGCAAAGATGTTACACGATTCAAGAAAGGTGACGAGGTTTTTGCATCTACTGGTTTTGCTGGTTCCGGTACATATGCCGAATACATCTGTCTACCTGAAGAATCTGAAGAAGGGAAAGCTGATGTAGCAGTTGTAGCGCTAAAGCCAGCCAATATGTCATTCGAAGAAGCTGCCCCAGTTCCTATGGGTGGGGTTGAAGCTCTGTGCCTACTGAGACAAGCTAATCTTCAAAGTGGACAGAGAATTTTGATCAATGGATCGGGTGGAACGATAGGAAGTTATGCTGTGCAGATTGCCAAATCAATGGGAGCGGAAGTGAATGCTGTGGATAGTGCCGACAAAATGGATATGTTACGTTCTATCGGAGCAGACAATGTTATAGATTATACGACAGAAGATTTCACGAAAAGTGGTGAAAAATATGACATCATTTTTGACATTGTTGGGAAAGCTTCGTATTCAGGTAGTATGAGATCACTAAAAGAGAATGGGATCTACATTTCAGGCATAATTAAGACATCTCGAAGTATTCGAGGGAGATGGACTTCAAGGAGAAGCAGCAAGAAAGTGCTATTCGGGAGAGTATACCCAAATCCTGATGACCTAAACTTTCTCAGGAAACTTATTGAAGAGGGAAAAATAAAATCAGTCATAGATAGGAGCTATCCGCTGGAACAGGCTGCAGAAGCTCACGAATACATCGAAACAGGACAGAAAATTGGTAATGTTGTCATCACAATGGTGTAATTTCAGAGGAATCCCCATGAAAGCTATCATCGCTAAAAAATATGGGTCACCGGAAAACCTTCAACTTCAGGAGGTCGAAAAACCGACTCCCAAGGTAAATGAGGTTCTCATCAAAGTTCATGCTTCATCTCTCAATGCAGCCGACAATGAAATTCTGAGAGGTAGTCTTATTCACAGAATGAAGTCTCCTTTAAGACCATTACACAAGATACCAGGGTCTGACGTTGCTGGAACGATTGAATCAGTTGGAGAAAATGCAGAGAAATTTCAGATTGGTGATGAGATTGTTGGTGACTTATTCTGGCATGAACATGGGGCCTTTGCAGAGTATGTATGTGCTCCTGAAGAGTTACTAACATTGAAACCATCCTCAATGACATTCGAGGAAGCCGCGACCTATCCTCAAGCGGCTGTCATTGCTCTACAAAGTATACGTGGGAAGAAACAGCTTCAACCGGGTCAGCAGGTGTTGATCAATGGTGCTGGTGGAGGTATGGGCACTTTCGGTTTACAAATAGCGAAATCATATGGAGCTGAAGTGACTGGTGTGGACAGTGCAGAGAAATTGGATCTACTGCGTTCCATAGGTGCAGACCATGTCATGGACTACAGACAAGAGGACTATACTAAGACTGGACACCAATATGATATGATCGTTGATACTGTAGCAAATCGTTCGTTATCGGATTACAAGCGTGCTCTGACTCCAGATGGATTGTTTGTAATGATTGGTGGTTCAAGGTCTACCATGTTCCGAGCCTTTGTTGTTGCACCATTGACAATGAGGAATGATAGCAGGCATATCGGAGCCAATTTGTGGAGTACACCATACAATAAGGAAGACATGGATTTCTTGGCTGAACTTTTTGATGCTGGCAAAGTTGTTCCAGTCATTGACAAACGTTACTCGTTAAGTGAGGTTCCCAAAGCTCTCAAATATCTTGAAGATGGACAGGCTCTGGGAAAAGTGGTAATTTCTATGGAGGATATGAGCTAGGAAATCCGAGAATCTGATGGACCATCTTTAAATAAAACGAATTCGTGAACAAGGAATTGAAGATTCATGAAAGCGATTGTATGTCCGAAATGGGGACCCCCTGAAGTTTTGCAACTTGAAGATGTTGACAAACCGATACCAAAAAAGAATCAGATTCTGATCAAGAATCATGCGACAACTGTAATTTTGGGAGACTGTGAACTTCGAGGCTTTAAATTCCCGCATTTTGGATTCGGGCTTCGGCTTCTCGTACGACTTGGATTTGGTATCAGAGGTCCAAGGAAGAAGATACTAGGACAACAACTAGCTGGAGTGGTGGAAGAAGTTGGAAGCGACGTATCACTGTTCAAGCCTGGGGACGAGGTATTCGCATGTACTGCACTTGGTATGGGAGCTTATGCAGAGTACAAATCTATGTCCGAAAAAGGCTTGATTGTCACAAAACCACCCAATTTGACGTTTGAGGAGGCTTCCACAATTTCCATCGGAGGAACTGAAGCACTTCATTTCATAAGCAAAGCGAACATCCAGAGTGGTCAATCAGTTTTGATCAATGGAGCTGGAGGTTCGATAGGGACCGTTGCAGTACAGCTCGCTAAATGGAAGGGAGCTGAAGTGACAGCAGTCGACAGCGCTGGGAAGTTCGATATGCTGAAATCTATCGGAGCAGATCATTTTGTAGATTACAAGACGGAGCTCTTCACTGAAAGGGGTGAAACCTATGATGTCATCTTCGATGTGGTGGGTGTAACTCGATTTTCAGATTGCGTGAGTTCATTAAATGAGAACGGAATCTATCTCCAAGGAAACGGGTCTGTATCCAGAGGTGAAAAGGCGATTGCTAGGAAAAACAACATGCAAGCAATGGCTGGAACCGCGGACTATTCTATAGACCGTCTAGTTGAGCTAGGAAACCTTCACGAGAACGGTACAGTCAAGGCTGTGATAGATAGAACCTATCCACTACAACAAATGGTTGAAGTCCACAGATTTGTGGAACAAGGTGGGAAACTGGGGAACGTTGTCGTAACTATGGGACATGATTAGGAGGAGGTTACACTTGGAGATCTTAAACAATGGATATTCACTTCAAGGGATAAGTGCCTTTCTTCGTAGCGTGATCGTACAATTCCAGGATTTTCTGTGGAGTACACTCTGATTGAAGATTGTGAGCAGGTGCTAATATGTAGCCGCCACCATGCGCAAGTGCATCGATTCGGGTTTCAACCTCTGTACGTACCTCTTCTATTGTGCCCTTAGCTGACATAACATGCTGTATATCGATACCTCCATGAAATGACAGTTTATCTCCGTATTTCTTCTTGAGCTCAGCTGAATCCATTCCCTTTGCAAGTGGTTGGATAGGATTCAGAATGTCCACTCCCACATCTATCAGGTCCTGTATCAAAGGCTCTACTGCTCCACAATTGTGATAGAGGAGTTTGATATGTGGTGCTCTTCTATGAATATCATCAAAGACTTTCTTATGTCGATGTTTCACAAGAGTTCTATAGATTTTTGGACTCATGATAAGTCCTTGTTGATGACCTAGGTCGTCACCAAATTGTATGACATCTAGGTATTCACCTACCTCGTCCAGAAAGACACGGTTCATTTCTAAAGCGAGGTTCACACTTTTGTCCATCATTGCTCCAGCGAGGTCTGGTCGTCTGAGCAAGTCAACGAGGAACTTTTCGAATCCTCTCATGAAGTGTGCAGCCATCTCAATGATTCCCCACGGACCGCTTGCATACCCTACAACAGCATAGTCAGTTTCCTCGTGCAGGTGTTTCGCCAACTTTCGGACTCCCTCCATCCTTGAGGGGTCTTCCGGGTCAGGCCACTCAAACTCCTCTACTTGTTCTACTTCTGTGAATTCCGCCCAAGGGTAGTATGTAGCCTCGATATATTCCCCAACCTGTTTCGAACCGAATCCAAACTCGTCTTGCTCGGATCCATCTGGGAGTGGCTGAGGTTCAAAACCTGCAGAAGAGTTCATGTGGACATGTCTGAAATCCACATTCAATCTCCTCAATAATTCTTCTGACGTTTTCCATGTGGAAAAGAGTCCCCACCGATGTGTCTCAGGAGCTGTGATTCCAAGATGATCTCTAAGATTGACATATGCATTTTCAGTAGTCCAATAATCCAGCGGAACTCGGTCAGGTTCTTCATGATTCACCGTTTGATGAAATCTCTCTCTTGGTTTCAATTTGGCATCAACCTTGTTCTTTCTTAAAGTGCTGAAAGGGCATCTAAACTTACTGATACAGAAAGTGTAGTAATAACAATGGATTATAGTAGCAATATTTAACGAGAAGTTGCTTCTAACCTCTTCGACACATAATCAAGGTGGACAAGCATGAAGGCGGTTGTTTGGACTAAGTATGGATCACCGGACTGGCTCGAATTACAGGAGGTTGAAAAACCGCAACAGATAGACAATGAGCTTTTGATTAAGATCAAAGCGACAACTGTGACAGTTGGAGATTGTGAGATGTGTGACCTTTGAAGAATACAGTAAAGCTCTGAAGGAAGCAGGATTAGTCATTTCAGAGATTGTCGAGCCAAGACCAACAATAGAAGCAATTAAGCAGATGCCTGACTTCTTAGCTTTTGACGCAGACAGGTGGACTCACTTCATCATATTCGAATGTTTGAAGTTACGGTAAGAAAGTTATGTTTGAGGTCTTCAGAGAAAGATTTATGCTGAATCAATTTGCTGATAGACGTTGAAAGGCAGGATGTCTTAGAGGAGAGTATTTCATTACCACGACCTAAACCAATAACCAAGGTAGAAAATGTTGTATCGTCTGTTGTCTTCAATCAAAAATTTGATCTTGATGAGATAGCAGCAACAATGCCAAATGTCGAGTTTGATCCTGAGCGTTTTCCAGGTTTAGTCTATAGATTAATGAAGCCAAAAACAGCCACGCTAGTGTTCAGTACAGGCAAGATGGTGTGTACCGGTGCGAAATCGGAAAAAGAATCCAAAAGAGCAGTTCATAAGATTGTCAAATTAGTAAATGAAGCTGGCATTAAGATGTCCCGCAAGCCAATTATTACTATTCAAAACATTGTAGCCAGTGCCAATCTAGGTGCTGAATTGAATCTTGAGCTTGCTTCTATGAAATTAGAAAATACCCTTTATGAACCAGAACAATTTCCTGGAGTGATCTACAGAATGAAAGATCCAAAGGTGGTCATTCTTCTCTTTGGTTCTGGGAAAATAGTAATTACAGGCGCTAAGTTTGAATCTCAAATTCAAGAAGCAGCTGATAAGGTTCTTGACCGCCTGTTAGAATTGGGTGTAGTCAGAATACCTGAAGGAGTAGACTGGAGTACGGATGAGATTGAAGAGCGTGACGATTGGTAATAGTGTATACTTTTCGCCATTTACCATCATTGAAGCTGAGTGTTCAAATCACGTTACTAATGAACTAACATTCACTGACATGACAAAGGTATTGTATTCTGAGAAGATACTCAAGATGAAGTACACGATCTCTCCATTATCCTCGACATATTCTGGGTGTACATATGAGCCATAGAGTGAAGGATACTCAGTGTAATCTACAATAGTTGCTGGTTCACTCCACGGACCCCAGAGATCATCAGCAGTTCGTATGACAATTGAAAAGTCCTCATTATTCGTGTAAAATGCTGTCCACATATTGAGATATTCATTCCACATCACTGATACTTCTCCCACTGGTGATGAAAAGATTGGAACCGCATCATCCGTTTCAGTACTCCAAGTTGTCGTGTTAGTTAGTGAAAGTCCAGAGAAGTAACTGTACGCAGAAATATTGAGCAACTGCATTGGATTAACTCTACTCAGATAGCATGATCCAAAACGACCTGAAGGTGTACTGAGTAAATACAGATATTCGTCGGATTCGTCATATGGTTGTGCTACACTGAATAGAATGAAATTACTATCTCCATCCCAAGAGATGTTAGTCATCTTGGAGAAAGTTTGTCCGTCATCTGTGGAAACTGCGATAGAAGCATTATTGCAAGTCCATACTCCACCAGTGCTGGACCAATGCCGTACCGACATGTAGTATACATAGAGGATTCCGTCAATACTAACTGCTGTAGTAGGAATACAGGTCATCTCAACATTGTCTATCTTCAAACTTGAGATTAGTTCTTTTGCTTGCCCTGTCACTGGATCTACAATCCACTCATCAAGTGAGATTCCGTTAGAAGGAGTAGTATCAGTTGATATCGCCAAAGTGTTACTACGCCAATATCCTGTCATTGAATTTGTTGCGAAAGTGTCTCCGAAAAAGAAGAGAAAATCTGTGCCGTGTTTGACAATAATTCCCAGGTCGGTTCCTCCAACTCCAAAAGCTGTTGAGTCAACGGTTGCATCCTGCCCAGTTAGCTGCCCATGCATTTGATGTGGCAAAGTCAGACCAGAATTAGGAGTAAATCCTGGCCACCAAAGTCCGATCAGTATTATGACTAAAATTAACAGACAGAGTCCACAGTTCCTTCTTTTACTAGGCATTGCAAATTCCTCTATGCATAATCTGGACTAACTTCTTAATCTCTTCTCCCTTTCAAGATTTAGATACATCTTACTCCTGAGAATTTGTAGATAGAAAGTTTACGTGTACTTTTGGCCATTAAATTTGGATATTTGGAAAATAAGTCAGTAGCACATTTCTGTCTTTGGGCTACATCCAAGAAAAAGAGTAGGTATCGGATATCTTCCACCTTTTCTTTTCTTTGTGCATATCTGTATTCGGAATCCTGAATAAGATTGTTTTAAGATGAGTTATTCTTCTTTGACGCTCCGATTTGCTTGAAGCACATGGTCATTATTGTTCCCCATGTCATAAGCAAATCAAATGGCGCTTTTTTCTCGATTTACTAGCAGCCAAATCTACATCACCATTTAATATGATGTACTCAAAACAATAAGTGATTATACCCGTCTTAAGACGGGTTGTATTAAGATGCAGTTATGTATCCACTCTCTCACATCTTACACTGAAAATATGGGATTAGAAAGTTAACCTAGATAACCTCAAATGAAGATAATAGGGGTAATTCAAGTTAATACCTACAAGTAAAGCGTGATTATTATGAGAAAGAGATCAATGGGTATATGCTTTGTCGGACTGTTAGTGAGTGCCATCATTATTGGTGGATTGTATGTCCTACTAACCCAAACACCACTAGTCGACTATGACGAAACAGTGACAATTCAAGAGGCTACATATCCAAGTGGCCAAAACATCTCCATCTATTACGATGTCTGTTTTCACAATGTTACGTTCAATGTTGTTGATGACCCTGGATTTATCATCCGAATAAATTGGAATCTTACTGTCCTAGTTGAAGGTGCGATGGGGAAGAATACGAATCTTCAAGTCCAACACACCGGTAATGATCGGTACATTAGCGTTCAGATATTGAAGGAAAATCCATCTGATGTTTGTGCATTGAACAAGGGAGATGCAGAAGCAACGGTTAATGTCACCATAAATAGTGCGTATACCATTGATATCGAAGCCCTTGCTGGACACGGTAATATCAACATGACAGCTACCAATGCAACCTTTGACGATATCTACTTCCATCATGGAATCAACTGTCCTGGAAACAATGGAATTGACATTACAAATTCCACGGTCTATGGAGACATTACTTGTCAAGTTACAACTGGGGCTTTCTGGGTAAGACTTGAGAATGTTGATGTAAGAGGTTCAGTAGAGTGTACACCAGCAAGCAGTGGAACACTGATTGAACTTTGAACTTGATTAGTCTAGACTGAAAGAAATACTCAATACGAGGATTAGTGATAGTCAGGCTATGACTTCCGCTTACAGGTTCACAAGATATCTCTCAATTGAAACAGCTGGTGGTGCTACTTGGCACCCCGATGGAAATCGAATAGCCTTTGTTTCAAATTCTACAGGTCATTACCAGGTCTATACCTGTGAGGTTTCACGAGGTGTCACATACCCTAGAAAGGAACTCACATCTTCATCAGATAGGTGCACGGATCCACGTTACCTTTCTGATGGAACACTCATATTCACACGTGATAGAGGTGGCGACGAGAATTTCCAGATTGGACTGATTGACGAAGGCGATAAACTGCATTGGTTGACATCAGACCTAAGTACAAAGCATCGCATTGGACATATTTCTGAGTCCTATCTTTACTTCAGTGCAAATATTGTCGATAAGGCAAGACTTGATGTCTATCGTTGGAAGATTCCACTTAGAGACCATGAACCAGAACTCATCTATCAACCCGAAGCAGGAATTATCCAAGTAAAAGGAAGCTCACTTTATGAAGATAGGATACTGATGATGCAATTCTTTGGAAACATGCACCATCACTTACTACTTCTTGATTTGAAAACCAAAGCAACAACTGATCTTGTAGTGCCAGTTAGTGGAGATAATCCAACAAGATGGGAAGTTGTACGCTGGCTCGATGATGAGTATATTCTTGTCAATACAGACCATGATTCAGATTTCAAACGACTGGCAATTCTCAGTACATCAGGTGACTTCAAACCTCTAGATGATTTGTCTGATTCAATTAAATTTGAAATCGAAGGCAAGTTTGCTTTTTCTAAGAATTCTATTTGGACCTATTTCATTGAAAATCAGGACGGATTTTGCACAGTTCATCGTGCGAAGTTTTCAAGATTTGGATATTCAGATTTCGAAACTCTTCCATTTCCAGTAAACAGTGCGGTTCTCTCTGGTGATGCTAGATCTTGGAGTAATGCGTTTAGTTTGTCAAAGGATGAGAAAATGCTTACGCTCTCAATATGTTCGGGAAATCAACCCTACAATGTTTGGATTCTGGATCTAGAAGATATGTATAGCTGGCCTGCAAATGTAGGGCACACTTCTGGTCTTGATCCAGCAGATTTCATTAGTTCAACGCTTCATAGGTTCAACAGTTTTGATGGACTTAGTGTTCCTTATTTCAGATACACTCCACATGGAGAAATGCCAGAAAAAGGATGGCCAACAATTTTGCTAATTCATGGAGGACCAGAGTCTCAAGTAAGACCAGACTTCAATCCAGTTATCCAATACTATCTATCAGGTGGTTTTGCTATCATCACACCGAATATCCGTGGTAGTGCTGGTTATGGAAGAAGATACTTGGACCTAGATAACGTAGAGAAACGTTTGGATTCTGTAATGGACATCCGAAACCTTGCTCTTCATCTTAAAGAGAATGACGATGAGATAGATGGTGAACGACTAGTAATCTACGGCGGTTCATACGGAGGGTTTGCTGTTCTCTCAGCAATGACTGAACATCCTGAACTCTGGAAAGCCGGAGTAGATCTAGTAGGGATTTCAAATTTCGTCACGTTCCTTCAAAACACTGCAGCATGGAGAAGGCCACTTAGAGAAGCAGAATATGGTAGCTTAGAGCACGACATGGATACACTAGTCAGGGTAAGTCCTATACATAATATCGATAAAATCCAAGCACCACTCATGATAATTCAGGGAGATAATGATGAGCGTGTTCCCCTTTCTGAATCAATACAGATGTATGAGAAATTGAAAGAGAAAGGTTTGGAAGTTGAACTGATGAGATTTGCTGATGAAGGGCATGGTCTCGCAAAATTGAAGAATAAGGTTAAAGCATATAGCGGTGTCATGAAATGGCTGAAGGAGGTTGTGTAAAATGGAAACATGGAAGTTAGCTGTAAAAGTTGTACTCCTCATTGTAGCTCTTGTTCTATTTTGGTATCTATGGACTATCATGAATATGCAACCAGTACCATTTACGTAAGGAGCTTAGTAGTTGAATCCCAAACTTCGACCATTAGAAGAATCTGACATCCCCGCTATTATTGAAATTTCTAAAACAACATGGGATGGACATGACCACCTTCCGAATATTATTGGAGAGTGGATGGAGAACATTCACTGCCATCCTTATGTTTTGGTTCAGAAAGAAGAGGTCGTTGGAGTCGCAAATATTCGGATCATAGACAATGGAATGACGGGATGGTTGGAGGGTCTAAGAGTTCATGAAAAGGCTAGAAATCAGGGATTTGCAAAGAAATTAACAGACCATCTATTTGATGTCGCAAGACAACTCAGAGTAGAACGTATCCGACTTGTTAGATCATTAGAGAGTGAAGCTCCACAACGGTTGGCGGATTCTATAGGAATGAATCAAGTTTACACGTGGAAGGTGTTTTGGAAAGACATCCGAGGTGTGAAATGGAAACTAGATGGACTCTTGATTGATGAGATTCAACCAAAAGATGTCAAGAGCAGAATCAAAGAATGCCCTGATTTAATTGCGATGCCCGACAATCGAAACCCATATTCACACTCGATACTTCGTCATTGGGATGTGTTTGAAACAACTGACGAAAACATAGACCATATTGGAAAAAATGGGTCTTTCTATTTTGGACACTCAGACACAGATGCTGCGTTTTCCGTTGGAGGAATTGAGCCTGCTAGCTACGGACCTGAGTGGTGCTTCACTCTTTATGCAACAAGCGAACATGCATTTCTTTCAGGATTATCCAAGAATTTACAGCTCGCACAAGAACAGGGGTGTGGTAATATGATGTGCATCCATCAACCTGAGTTCACTCATCTCTATGAATCCGTCGATTGGTTGATAGAACGTAATCATGACTTAGCATTGGTTCTACACGAGAGATATCTCCATCAAGAGTGAGCTATCGTTAATTATTCTGCCACTGACATAGCACTCTTAAGATACCAATATCGAGATTTTCGTGGTACGATTACAATGACTGAGTCAAAGAAGATGACCTGGAATCTTTCCCAAATGGTAGAATTTGATGATCCGGGCTATATCGAAGAACGACTTACAGCTTGTGTGAAAGCTGCAGAAGAGTTCCGCGATAAATACAGAGGGAAGATAGAATCCTTTGGTGCAAAGGAAGTCTTCGATATGTATGAAGCCTTGAATGAACTCGAGCTTCAATATGAAGGTCCGATCAACTATTCTAGATTGATGTACACTGCGGATATGAATGACGAAATTGCTAAGCGCCTGTATGACAAGTTTAGAACTGCTTATGCATTATTGATGCAAGCGGTAGCTTTCCTTGCTCTTGAACTCGGTGCTTTGCTAGCTAAGAATCCCAAGCTAGTTAATGATCCAATTCTTGTTGAATACAAACACAGTTTGGAGAAAATCCAGCGAAGAACACCTCATATGCTCACTGAACTTGAAGAACAAGCTATCATTGCCAAGGATAAGAATGGTATCAGAGCGTGGTCCATGCTCCAAGGCGATTGGTTAGCATCTCGCACTTTTGATATTGAAATTGATGGTGAGATGAAAACACTTCCTTATGGTGAGATTGTTGGACTTTACGAGCACCCAGATAGAGACCTTAGAAAACGTGCTCACGAAGTGGTCTATGAAGGTCTTGGAAAGGACCACATTGTCTGGGCTTCTGCATTCCGTTCTGTCTTTGCGGACCACCTTTTGATGACTAAAATGAGGAAATGGCCAACACCAATGACTCAAAGCTTCATTTCTAATGACGTTGACGAAGAGACCATTGTTGCACTTCTGAATACAATGGAAAAGAATGTTGAAGTCTATCAGGATTATCTCAAACTCAAAGCAAAAGTAATGGGTCTAGAAAAGCTCGGTAATTGGGATATTGATGCTCCATTACCAAATAGTCCTGACAAGAAATATTCCTGGGAAGACGCTAGAGAGATGATTGTTGGGGCTTACACCGACTTTGATCCTGAAATCGGAAATTGGATGGATGAGATGTACGAGCGACGGCACATTGATGGCTTTGTCAGAAATGGTAAGAGGTCTGGAGCATTCTGTGCAACATGGCACGCAGGTCAGAGTGCTTACATTCTTCAAAGTTTCAACGGTATCATGGGTGACCTCTTCACTCAAGCACATGAGTTAGGTCATGCGATGCATGCATATCTTGGAACTCGAGCTCAGAAACCTCACAATTATGAGATTGGAAGTTGTGTTGCTGAAACTGGTTCAATCTTTGGAGAACTCCTACTTGCAGAGAAACTCCTAGCAAAGGAAGGAACCAAGGAAGAGAAACAAGCAGTACTGGCAGCAATTCTCGATGGATTTGGTGGAGCAGGTTATCAGGTCACAACTAGAGTCTGGTTTGAAACCATGCTCTATGAGGCAATAGAGAAAGGTAAGTTCCTTGATGGTGAGAAGATTTCCGAGTTATGGCTGATAGCCCGAGATAAGATGTACGGTGATTCCGTAGAATGGCTACCTGAGATGAAGTGGTGGTGGACTATGAAGCTCCATTTCTATATGGCCAACTACAGATACTACAATTATCCCTACGTCTACGCTCAACTCTTTGTCTACGCTATGTACAGGTTGTACAAGGAGCAAGGCAAGGACTTCGTTCCAAAACTGAAGGCACTACTTGCAGCAGGTTCTAGCAGGTCTCCAAGAAACCTCGCAGCTGATATTGGCTTCGACATTACAACTGAGGAATTCTGGCAGAAAGGTATAGACCAGTTCTCCGAATTCGTCAAGATGTTTGAAGAAACTCTGTAAATCTGTAGAGGGCTTCTAGCCCTCTCTTCTTTTCTTTTTCTTTTCCTCATAAGGAGGTTTTACTTTTGATACAAAGTAAACATAGACAGACTGATTGCTATCATCAATGACGATACGTTGTTCAACATCATCTAAGAAACCGACATGTAATCTTAGTTCTTGTAGAGCATCTTCCTTCTTCTTTTCGAGATGTAGATATTCAATCAAGAATTCCAATGGTAGAGCAGTATCTTTGTCAGTTATTTCCGCAATGATCTCGTCAAGTCGATTTCGAACTTTCATATCGATGTTCGTGTTTTCCTGGTGAATTTCAGAAACCTTCTTTGATTGTTTTTTCCATGCCAAGAGGAACCACCTGCTAACACCGTAGATAAAGTCCCATATCAGTGTTAGCTATCCAATCAAATTTGAGCGTAAAACGAAAACCTCATGTGGAATCTTCAATCGACTTGAACTCATGATTCAGATTCGGGAAGGTCGTGAAGAAGACAGGCCATCAGTAACGAAAGTCATGTGGAAAGCATTCGAGGCTACTAGATCACTTGAGGATGTTGAAAAAGAAGACTGGGTTGCTAGATGGAATCAGCCGCAGGATAGGGATTGGGCATATGTTGCAGTTGACAATGATAAGGTTGTAGCTAATCTTTCCTTCTTCATAACTAGAGAGAAAGAAAATATCATCAGAGGGAAACCAATACCCTTTGCTGGTGTATAGGCGGTTGCAACTGATCCTGTATATAGAAAACAAGGTTTGATTCGAGAAATTTACAAAGAAGCCTTTCCACGTATGAAAAAAGAAGGAGCTGTACTTTCCGTACTGGATCCCTTCTACAGAGCATTCTACGAGAAATTCGATTATGCTCTTGGAGAGAAGCGTGCTAAACATATCTTCAAGAAAGAAGATTTGCGAGTTGGAAAAACAAGGAGTGATATTACAGTTCGAGAAGTTACTGGACCTGAAGACATACCAAAGATAGTTGAAGTAGAGAGGTCAATGTCACGTTTTGGCTCAAGATTTTTTGGTTTTGAAAAATTAGTGGAAGGTAGAATTAAGCGTGGAAACTTCTTCCTCTTTGAAAAGGGAACAGAACCTGTAGGTACCGTCATGTTCCTTTTTGGTGATGCACATCCTGGATACAAACTCACTGTTGGGAATACACGATACAAAACCGATGATGTTCTACCTTCAATCGTTGAAATAGTAAGTAAATATGCAATAAACACTGACAAAGTGGAATGGTACACAGATTATGAAGTTCCTGTGCGTCATTTCTTTGATAGTTATAGCACAACTGAATCTCACGTACTAGGTTCAATGATGATGCGAGTGATCGACTTTGAAAATTATTGCAAATCCATTATGGTTTCGGAAAATATCTCTGACTGGATTACAATCAAACTAGAAGATGTTCATTGTCCATGGAATTCTGGCACCTATACACTCATTCCAAATGAAGGAAGTTTACAGGTAGAAAAATCAGGAAAGGATGCGGATATCGAGTTGAATGCATTTCAGCTATCACAGGTGATTTCTGGAGTAACACCAGCTACACAGCTTCATGGGTTGAATGAGATTGAATGTTCACCAGAAACAGCTAAAAATCTAGAAGCTATTTGGCCAATTGATAATTTCATATCATACTTGCGGTTTTGAAAGATATTCATCTATTCATTGGAACAGGATTTACGAAGGACTCTTCCTGGTAGATCTGTTCCTTGAATTCCTTCTCTCACAACTACAGTTCCGTTTACAATGATATATGGCATGCCTGTAGGAAATTGGTGTGGTTCAAGATAAGTCGCATTATCAAGAACAGTTTCAGGATTGAAAACCACAATGTCTGCCCAGTTGTTTTCTTTCAAGATACCTCTGTCAGCAATACCCAAGCGCTTAGCAGGAAAACCTGTCATCTTGTAAATAGCTTCTTCCAGGCTAAGAACTCCTTTTTCTCGAACATATCTTCCGAGAATACGTGGGTAAGTACCATAATATCTTGGATGAGGTTTGCCATGACTGAGTATTCCTTCAGGAGCTACACCAGATCCATCGGTGCCCACCATCACATACTGATTCTCCATGATGCGTTCAATATCTTCATCACCCATACTCTTCATTGTCATGGTTACTTCTGCAATCTCATCGAGTAGAAGTTCAAAGAGCGCAGTGTAGGTATCAGAATATCCTTTGCGTTTTGTAATCTCTGAAAGACTCACACCCTCAATGTCTTTCCATTTCTCAGTCTTTACAGAAGCAATGAAAATATTATCCCAGCCAGCTTCCAATCTTATGTTTTCCCAATCTGCTTTTTCATTCTCCATTTCTGCTACGATTCTCTCACGGACTTCAGGAAACCTCAATCGTTGAAGGAGTTCATCCACACCTCCAACATGAACCCATGGAGGGAGTAATGAAATGAGAGATGTACTTCCCCGATCATATGGGTATTGATCACATGTGACACTAATTCCACGCTTATTGGCTTCATCAATTAGACGAAGTGTTTCTTTACTACGACCCCAAAGATGTTGGCCTGCAACTTTGTGATGTGCAATTTGACCTCCTACACATCCAGAGCGTTCAACAATCTCTATTACTTCTTTCACGGCTTCTAGTACAGTTTCACCTTCACCACGGATGTGAGAGAAATAGAGACCTTCATACTCAGCAACAACTTCTGCCAACGCAACAATCTCCTCTGTTGATGCGTAGACCTGCGGAGGATAGATGAGACCTGTACTCATTCCGAAAGCACCTGCTTTCATTGCTTCAGTTACATATGACTTCATCAGTTCCTTTTCTGAATCCGTAGGAGGTCTATCTTCATATGCTGAACCACCTGCAATTCTAACTGCACCAAAGCCAACAAGAGCTGCAATATTGGAAGAAATCTTAGATTGTTCAATTGTGTCCAGATATTCTTCAAAGGTTCTCCATGTAACATCAATCGATTCTCCTGGGGGTGAATGAATATCAAACTCTTTTCGGATGAGTTCAATTCGTTCTTCATTAACAGGAGCTAACGAGAAACCGCAATTGCCAATCAACGTCGTTGTAATCCCTTGATGGATTGTAGATTCCAACCTATTACCAAAAGGCAGGGCCATATCAGAATGGCTATGAATGTCTATAAACCCTGGACAAACGATGTGACCAGTTGCATCGATAGTGTGTTGCGAGTCTTCTTCCAAATTCTTGTTCACTGTAGCAATCTTCCCTTTTGCTATTCCAATATCTGCAGGGAATCGTTGCTTACCTGTACCGTCGATAACTGTACCATTTTTGATTAGAATGTCATAGACCAAATTCTTGCACAACCTGATGATTAGTCAAGAACATAGAGCACTCTATTAAATCGCTTGCAATTAAGAACGGAAACTACTTCTTTGTCCATTGCTCTGATTCATACCTTGCAATCATAATCCGTGTGAGTTCATTAATCGATTCCTGAATGTTCTCCCCATTCTTTGCAGAGGTTTCGAAAAAGATGGTTGGAACACTATGTTTCTCGCTTAACGATTCAGCAAAAGCTAGGCCTTCTTCTGGACTGACTAAATCTGCTGCATTCTCAGGTGTTCGCAGATCAACTTTGTTTCCCAATACAGCAATAGGAGGGATTTCTTCAGTATGCTTGTAGGATTCAGCCAACCATGCAGAGGCATTTTCAAAGGATTTGCGATTTGTAATGTCATATACCAATATCAGCGCACTGGAACCTTGGTAATAGTGCCCACGGACACGTCCATAGCCTTCTTGTCCAGCTAAATCCCAGATCACAATCCGAACGTGGTGACCATCGATTTTCACTGTTTTTTGCGCAAAATCAACACCTATCGTAGCAATATGACTTGAGATGAACCCCTTTCCAAGATACTTACGTCTCACTGATGTTTTACCAACTGCCCCATCTCCAATAAGAACTGCTTTGAACATTAAATTAGATGGTTTTGGCAACATCTACAATTCACCTCAATACGCTGATGTATGTTATAATCAATAACATAAAACAATACCTCTGGTACTAAAAAAGATACTAGGATAGAAGAAAAAGAAGCTATTTCTTCTTTCCTTTCAGTTTTACATTTTCATCAATCATCATACGAGTCAAATGAGAAAATGTTTCTTGGATATTCTCACCGTTCTTTGCGGAGGTCTCATAAAATATTGAAGGAATTCTAAGCTTTTCTGTAAACATCTTAGCAAATGCTTGACCCTCTTCAGTCAGGACAAACTCACTGCTATCGTTGGATGTACGTAGATCAACCTTATTGCCTAGAATTACTGTTGGTGGAATTTCGCCAGCATGTGTAAAAGCTTCAGCCAACCAACGAGTGGCATTATCGAATGTTTCTCTATTTGTAATATCATAAACAAGAATCAGTGCACTACATCCTTGATAATAGTGCCTTCGAACACGTTCGAATCCTGTCTGCCCTGCAAGATCCCAAATCACAAGGCGACAAGTAGTACCATCTACTTGAACATATTTCTGAGCAAAGTCAACTCCAATTGTCGCGATGTGACTTGAAATGAACCCCTTTCCAAGATACTTGCGTCTCACTGAGGTTTTACCAACTGCCCCATCTCCAATAAGCACTAATTTGAACATCATAGTGCCTGGAGTATCATTTAACAAATTCGCCACCCCTCAAAACTCCTACAAATTGTAATTGTACTCTAATTATAACAATTCCTCTGCGGTCATATAGAAAATTAAAATATAAGATTTATTTTTAAATGAACACAGCGCAATGTATATCACTGTTTGGTGAGCAGTACAGATAATTCTCGGGACTTGATTTATTATGGGTGTAATTTTCAGAAAGACTGGTCGTCTTATCATTGGTAATCCTGCCAATGGGAACCAGAAGTTCTGGAATGCTGAAGTCAAAGGCAACTCAGTAACAATTCATTTTGGCAAAGTTGGTACACCGGGAACAACAGGTTGTCGTGAATTCACAAGCTATGAAGCGGCAGAAACCTTCTTGGCACAGAGAGTCCGCAAGAAACTTGAAGAAGGATACAAACCCGAGATGAAGTAAAGTTCCCTTATAGTTCGGGAAGATAAACCGCAAAGGTGCACTCATCATCATCTTTTGTTAATGACTTGACTATCTCCACTTTCACCGGTTTTCCAAGAATACCTTCCCAGAGTCGTCTTGACCAACCAGAGCCACAATAACAAAATGAACCACTGGTTTCACTCAAGTTGTATTTTATCATTGGACAGAAACAGTATGCTTGCATTTTCTCTTCTCGTGTAGTTGCTTTGTCATATGCTACTCGATTGTAGGGTTGTTTTGAGCTGTAGAGGATATTCCCTTCCCGGGTGAATTTTGGATAATTGCCAGCGTTAGCCATAGCGTCCAGTACCTTCTCGACACTTTGTGTTTCAACATAGACCAATCGCATAGCTTCGATGAGTTCTGGGGGAAACACATGTGCACATCGGGAGAGAATCTCGAATTTCTGATCTTCAGTAGCAATCTCGTCTAACATGTCAACGGCACACTTCACTGCTTGTGCCCGTTCTTCTGTACTTGATTCATGAGTGACATCAGTATAGCACTCCAAGACCTTAGTTCTTGCATCTGCTCCCAACACATCACCAAGTTGCTTAGAGAAACGATTATCCCAATCATGGAGTACTTCCTGTATCTCAATGACAGTTTCTTCTGGTTTCTCAACATCATAATTGAGCAGAACTTCTCTACCAGATTCGGCGATTGGCAATCCATGAGCGTAGGTCTCCTTTGTGACCTGTCTATAGGTATCTAGGACATTTTCGTAGGAGCCTCTGTGAACCAAGGTCATTGCTTCGCAGCTTTCTAGCGTCATTGATTTGACTTTGTCTGTTTCAAGGAAATCTGAAACTGGAATACACACATCTATGTCATGTCCTTGTTTGTCTTGCACTAACCAATGGTGTACAATAATTGGATTTCCAATGATTTTATCCCCACTTGCACTCTTTACAATTTCAAGAGTTCCTGCAATATCACCAAACTTGCCATGTATTCTTACGTAAGCAACAAGTGTTTCTTCAAGTAATTTGTGAACGACAGACATAGCTAGAACCCTCACTGTTTCTGTCTGAGCTGTCTACTTTTTAATATATCAGGGGAATGTTCGAAGCAAGTTTTTCAATTAGAGAATATCTTCGTAACATTTCTCATCATAGAAATTACTTTCATCTTTTTCATGGTTGGTGTAGTAGACCTGGGCGAAGAATGGATTCTTCTTTGCAATCTCATCATAGTTCCATGATGGAGCAAGACATTCGGGACACCAGTGACCAGCTTTTAGAATCAGAGTAGAAGTTGCCTTGAATGAATGACCAAAAGCACATCTCCATTCAAGCTTCTCACTTCCTCCATTAACTTCTTGTGAGAGACATTCTCCACCTCTAAACTCTGCAGCTTTCTTCATATCCTCTATTGTGAGATCTTTGAAAAGAATTTCCTCATTGTAACCATGATCTAATGGATATGCTTCAGCATTAACATCAGGCATGTCAGTGTCCCAATCAGGGATCTGTTCCCATTCTTCACGAAACCCCCAAAATGCAGAGATGCGACCTTGATTATTAGTTTCAATCCAATTCATGGTTCCATCTTTACCTTGCGTCATCTTCTCCAATCTGCTCCTAACAATTCTCGTAGGAGCAAACCTTGCTAATTTAGTATAAGCTGGAGCAGCATCCTTCACCTGTTGCAAATGGTCATCTAGAGTATGTCGCCAATGGCCAAGATATCCATTGAGTTTATCGCTATCAAGATACCAAGCACAGTGAAAATTACGAGTACAGAACCAATTTCGATCCATGACTTTCCTGAAATTTCCCATGCCGATATTCTTCAAACTCTGCTCCATGTATTCAAAATAGATGAATCGGCATGATGGACCTCCACTCATATTGTAAATTCCACCCCAGAAATCCTCAGGAGTTTCCAAGGTCTGAATAAGACCGTATCCAGCATCTTCTGAAGTTACCATCTCGATATGCTGATCTATAGGTTGATGAAACATTATTGGATCCATCAAACTCATAGAATCTGCAATTGTAATGAATGTCTGTCTTATTGAAACCCAGTACTTTAACCCTGATTCAATGACTGCTCGTTCAGCCTTAATTTTTGTTATCGCATAATAATCGTAAATACTTGGCTTCAGTGGGTCTCCAGCTCTAAGCCAGTAGATAGGAGCCAATCTATCACCGTAAATAGCAACTGATGAAATGTAGACTAGTTTTATTCGCTCAGCTCCATTCTCCTGAGCTTTGATTGCTCGAATGATATTCTCAGTACCACCCAAATTGATTTTCTCGGCTAAGTCTGGAATATGATCTGCTGCAGGTGCTATAAACGCAGCAGGATGTAGAACATAATCAACACCAGTAACTGCTTCCAATACATCCGGATAATGAGTGAGGTCTCCCCAAACCATCTTGAGACCGTCTTCTTGGACAACTCCTTTTTGTCCAACAGGTATCCTGTCATTTGGAAAATATTCCTTGAATGCTTTTTTGTCGGTCTTTGAAGGTCTAAGAAGTAAGACAATATCATAGCGGTCTTGTCTTCGCATCAATTCTTTGAAAGCTTCTCCACCCATCGAGCCAGAGGCACCGGTGAGAAGCACGCGAGGCTTTGTCATGGTAATTACCGACGGAAAAAGAGGTCCTAATAATGGTTCATCTCACGTCCTAGATGAAACAATTAGCAGGGATAGAGAACTTCAAGAAGGTGATAGCTTCGAACTAACAGGAAGCAAAATGGAATTACATAGGTTAGGAGAACGAAATCTCACTGTTGCATTTCAGGAGCCATTCTATACTACTACACACTTGATTTTTGGGGACCATCGTATCTATGTTTGTGACACCTTCTTAGGTCCTGATTCAATGAAAGAAATATCTAGAATAATCAAAGAGAACGGTCACCAAGACAAACCACTTGTGGTATTTAATTACATGCAGATTGGGACCATGTTTGGGGAAACTGCTTCTTTGAAGATGCTATGATTCTTAGTCATCGAGAATGTAGAAACCGCATGATAATAGAGTGGGAGGAAGAGCTAGAGAAGAATCGTGAATTTCAACGAGGGGATGTCAACCTTGCACGACCAACATATGTTTTTGACGAGAAATATATTTTCGAAGATGACGGCATAGAATTCTTTCATTCTCCTGGTCATACTGTTGACTCTTCATCATGTTATGACCAAAAGGATAAGGTATTGTTTGTAGGAGATAATGTCGAGTCAGATATACCGTATGTGAACACTTTGGATTTTGATATATACATCTCAACTCTAGAAAATTATCTAGCTCGAGATTGGACTCATCTCGTTCCTGGGCATGACCCTGTACAGACAGATGATACTCTTGTACGTTCCAATATAGAATATCTAAAAAATCTAGAAGAATGGAATGTAGATCTGAAGAGTCTTACGCAAAAAGGAATTGACGTACATCTCTATACACTAAGCAAACTAGCACCGCAAGTTATACAAAGTGGTATTCAGAAAAAGGCGAAATCACAGTACATAGATGCGATTGAGGTTCTCAAAAAAATGGAACCAAATGAAAAAGTTACGAAGTACGAAAATCTGTTTAGAAAAATTCTCGGATAAAAAAGGAATCAAGAGGAGTTTACGTTGTAGTAAACTTCCTCTCTCATTCTAGTTTGACGTCAGCCTTTCTTCTCTTTCTCGTAGGGTATTGCAATTGCTTTCGGTGGAACTGATTTCCTAATGAGTCCTAGAGCAACGACAACCAATACGAATGGAAGCATTGCAATGAAGTTTGCATAGGGTAGTAGTACTTGGAAGTAGATTTGGATGAAATAATTCAATCCCTCCAAGAATCCAAAGAACAACCCAGCTCCCAAAACGCCGAATGGAGTCCAATTTCCAAAGATCATGGCTGCAAGTGCTATGAATCCCCTTCCATTTGTCATTTCTTTTGAAAAGGCTGAACTAAATCCAATAGAAAGGTAAGCTCCACCTAGACCAGCTAGACAACCGCTGATGATAACTCCAATTACTCGAGTCCATTCTACACTTGCACCAGCTGAATCAAGTGTACTTGGATCCTCCCCTGCTGCTCGCAATCTTAGACCAAATGGAGTTCTATAAAGAACATACCAGCTAATTGCAGTGATTACAAACATGAAGATTACAACCGGTGAGATCACACTGAATGCAGATCCTAAGAATGGAATATCTTGGATTTGTGGAATCAAAATATCCGGTATTGTGTTTACAATCAAGTCTCCTCGCCCTTTTTGATGCCAAACTAGCTCAAGCATTATTGTTGTGAATCCAGCACCAAAGAGAATAATTCCTGTGCCACTGACAATATGGTTACCTTTGAACTTCACACAGATAATACCATGAACAGCTGCAAGAAGTCCTCCAGCTACACATGCAGATATGACTCCGATAAGAGGGTTTCTCAAATACCATGTCACTGCAGCCCCAGTAAAAGCACCCATTAACATTATACCTTCAAGACCAATGTTAACGATACCTCCTCTTTCACTATACATACCACCAAGGCCAGCTAGAACAAGAGGAACAGCCATTTGCATTGTGATTGAAAGGAGCCACCCAGCAATATCTTGCTGCGTTGGTGGCATTAGAAGAATAGCTATCGCACCAATCAGAATTGCGCAGAAACCTGCTAGATAACGGTAATTCGGTAGCTTCATTGGACACTCGCCTCCTCTGTTTCACGTTTTGCTAGTATTGGCATAGTAATCCAGAATAGAAGTGCAATGCCTCCCATCATTATTGATGTAATATCTACATAACCAGCTCCAATCCAGAATAGTGTACCTCCTAGGAGCCAGCCTACTGCTATTATCAATAACAACCGTGAACCTATCGGGTTGTGCGAATATTCAGCAATGAATAACAAGACTCCTAACACAGAAGTCACTAATAGTATCATAGCTGCAACGTAAATGAATGGAGAGATTAGTCCAGAAATTAAAGCAACTCTTGCAATACCAAGCCCTAGGAATACTGATGCGAGCCCAAAGATTGCTACCAACAATCTTGGAATAGATTTAGCTGGTTCTGTTTGAGCTTGATCCTTATTCTCTTGAGTATGTTGCATTAACCATTCAATAATTCTTGGAGCAGCGATAAAGAGGACAATAAGTCCTTGAATTACTTTCACCATTTCAAATGGAACATGAGCAATGGCATGCATTGTATTACCACCTGCTTTTAGAGCTCCAAAGAAAATCCCACCTGCAAGAACACCCCATGGATTGTTCTTACCTAGAACAGCTACAGTAATTCCATCCCAGCCCAGCCCAGCAGACCAATTGGAGATGAATCTATCATAGGTACCTAGCATCTCAGTAGAGCCTGCTAGTCCTGATAATGCTCCACTAATTGCTAAAGCGAATACAATATTCCTTTTGCTGTTGATCCCTGCAGATTCAGCTGCTTCGGTATTATTTCCTACAGCTCTCATTTCGTAACCAATAACAGTATTATTAATCAGAAAGTCAACAGCAAAGACAGCCATTAAAGCAATGATGAAACCAAAGTGTAGGTAGTTCCCGAAGAGTAAAGGAAGCAATGCGCTGTCATAAAACTGTGGTGACTGGGAAACCATACTCTGATCCCAAAATGGACCGTTGGGACCTACAAGCCAGCTAGTGAGGAGAATAGCAGTATAGCTCAGCATCATCGTCGTCACAACTTCGTGAGCTCCTCTATATGCTTTCAATAGCCCAGGAACAAAGCCCCATGCTGCACCCGCTAACATCCCGACAATAAGACAAAGGATTGGATGGACAAATATGGGAAACGCAAAGATATAGGCTAGAAGCGCTGAGGTCATTGCACCCATGTATAGCTGTCCCTCTGCACCAATATTGAAGAGACCGCATCTGAAAGCAATTGCAACTGAAAGGCCTGTAATTATTAATGGAGATGAGTACCATAATACTTGATCAAAATTGGTTATTGCTCCTACTGCTAAATATAAGAATGCTTGACCTGGATCATATCCACCCATCAACATGATTACAGCAGCAACCACTAGTGCAAGGAGTATTGAACCAATAGTCCAGATCACCTGATTTATGAACTCCTTACTGGTGAATTTTGCAACTAATCCAGCAATAACTTGTACAACTTTTGATTTGCTTTCTGAAGATTGTTCATATTCTTCAACTGAAGTATCATCTTGTCTACTCATTAGAATTAGACCTCCTCTGGTACAGAATCATCCGAATGTCCTGCCATTAACAAACCAAGTTCTGCGGGTGTTGCTTCTCCAGGAGCTTTGATAGCGACAATCTGGCCATCATAGATTACAGCAATTCTATCCGCGAGATTTCGAATCTCATCCAGCTCCGCAGATACTAATAGGACTGCGACTCCAGCATCTCTCAAACTTATCAAAACTTCATGAATATACTCTGTAGCACCAACATCCAAACCACGAGTTGGTTGTGCTGCAATAACAAGAATTGGATTCGTTGCCAGTTCCCTAGCGACAACTACTTTCTGCTGGTTACCACCAGAGAGAGTTGATGCTAATGCCTCAACACTGGACAATCGGATAGAATAGTCATGGACAAGTCCTTCAGTACTCTTTCGTATTGCATCTAGAGCAATGATAGAGTGTAGTGGGCCATCAGCATATGGTTCCTTGTAATGGCTTCCAAGAGCAATATTCTCTGTTATCTTAAAAGGAAGAATAATTCCCCTCTTATGACGGTCTTCTGGAATATGACTCACACCAGATTCTCTAAAATATCTTGCATTTTTTCCTGTGACATCAATATTTCCAACAAGTATCTTACCACTTTTTGGTTTTCGTAGACCAGTTAAAGCTTCGACTAACTCTGTTTGACCATTTCCCTGAACTCCTGCAATTCCAAAAATCTCGCCAGAGCGAACTTCCAAATCTACTCCTTTTATTTTCTCTATATGTCTATTGTCAAAAACGCTTAATTGTTCTACAGAAAGGACAATCTCGCCTGGTGTCTTTGGTTCTTTCTCAGTAGTAAAGAAAACTGGACGACCAACCATCATCTGCGCTAATTCCTTTGGATTGGTATCTTCTTTTTCAACCAGACCAACAAGTTCTCCATCTCGCAGAACACAGATTCTATCACAAAGAGCTATCGACTCACGAAGCTTGTGAGTAATTAGTATGATTGTTTTTCCAGCATTAACAAATTCTTTTAGCGTGACAAATAATTCATCCACTTCATGTGGGGTCAACACAGCGGTGGGCTCATCAAGAATCAAAATTTCAGCCTCACGATAGAGCATTTTGATGATCTCAACTCGTTGCTGCAGTCCTACTGATAAATCGAAAATCTTTGCATCTGGATCCACAGGCAGTCCATTCTCATCACCAATTTCTCTGATTCTCTTCGCTGCAGTTTTGAAATCTATTGGTAACATAGACCCGAATAGCGAACCTGCAGGAATGCTTGCAATATCCATTTTTTTAAGAATTGGTTCAAGTCCAAGGACAACATTTTCAGTTACAGTAAGAACAGGTACAAGTTTGAAATGTTGATGGACCATTCCAACACCACGGAATATCGCATCCTGAGGAGACTTCAGGTCAACTTCTTCACCATTAATGGTAATCTTCCCTTCATCAGGTTTTAAAAGACCGTAGAGAATATTCATGAGGGTACTCTTACCAGCTCCGTTTTCGCCAAGAAGCCCTAGGACCTCTCCCTTTCGAACCTTTAAGGTGACATCTTTGTTTGCTTGGACGCCACCTGGAAATATTTTTGTAATACCTTCAAGTTCTACAGCATACTCCGAACTCATGATAATAGCCTCTGATACAGAATGCAAATAGTCAAGGATGCAACCTGAATTCGCATTTCTAATTTACAAGATTATCATACTATTTAATCCTACTATCAAAAGAGATGAATGAAAAAAAGAATAAGAAGAGGGGCGAACCCCTCTAATTACATTATAGCAACCAATTATTAAAGCCAGTAGATTGCATCAGGAATTATTATGGTTCCAGCAATAATGTCATCCTTGAATTCTTCAACAGCAGTGATGATTGCGGGATCTAGGGTCAATAGATCTTCATTGACTTCATAGCCTACTCCACCATTTACCAAATTAAAGGAATAGAGGAGGGCGTAACCAGTGTTCCAGGTACCATCTTCAACCCAATCCTCAATGATGGTGTAAACAGCAACGTCTACACGTTTCAACATTGAAGTGAGACAGAGGGTTGGAGCTACAGGAGTAGTTGGATCTGCAGTACCGTAGTACATCTGAGGAGAGTCGACACCTATGCACCAGAGTGGTACACTGGAAGCAGGGTCCTTATCTTTGACGCTGTCAAAGACACCTAGACCTGCACGACCAGCTGCTGCAAAGATGATGTCTACATCTGCATCATACATTCCATCAGCAAGGGTTTGACCTGCTACATCATCAGTAAAGCTAAGTGAGTAACCCACCGAAACGTTAGCTAAGATGTTAGCAGTACCGTTAAGCATTGGATTCATATATCCAGCACCAAAGACATAACCAGCTGCAAACTTGTTGATCAATGCAATGTCAAACCCACCCATGAAACCAATCTTGTCGGTTGTGGTGGTCATACCAGCAATTGCACCTACAAGGGCTGAACCCTCGTGCTCGTCAAAGAGCAATGATGCAACATTAGGATAGACAATTGGGTCAATGAACATATCAACAATTGCGAATTTTTGAGAAGTAGATTCGTTTGCAACAGTTTGCAATGCATCTTCTTGATCAAATCCTATTGCTATGATTAAGTCAAAGGGTTCGATATAATTAGTATGCTCCGCGAATCCTCTCAAGAATCCTTCATAATCTGACACCGCCGTAGGCTCAGCCCACGTAAATGTGATTCCAAAATCGTCAGCTGCATCGTCTAAACCAGACATTACACCATCGTTGAAGCTTTTATCTCCCAAACCACCTGTGGCAAATACCACAGCAACATCGTAAGGATTAGTTTGAGGACCGAAGGGGTTGAACATAATAACGTAAGCCCCTACGCTAGCAACACCGATAATGACAATAACTATGACAGCTAGAGTACCTTTACTTGCCATTTTTTTTTCACCTTGCAAGGTTCATAAATTGAACCAAACATGGGTATCTATCAGTAAACACCCAATGCTTCTTCTATGGAATACACGCGCCTTAAAAAACCCGCTGATTTCAGTGAATTAATTGATACTTATTATGACAATTCACTATTGTTGATAATTACTATTTGAGATACGCAATATGAAAATAGAATTGCATATTTTGTTACAATAAGAAAGTGAAAAGAGAGCCACTATGGAGACCTTTATTTTCTTAATAGTTTAGTAATAATTAGGTTTACTTAGATATCTGTTAAAGTAACACGTTGTGGTCCTGTTTTGCGACCCTCTGTTGTGACCTCAAGGTGAGAGCCTGCGTGGTGTGTCTTGATTATATAGATACTAGAGTTTAATATTGATGTGAGAAAGTATGGTTATCGATCACAAATCGCCCAATAATGATGATCTAAAAACTAGATTATATGAGACCGTTGCAGTCGGAAAGGTCAGTTCTCTTGAAATGATCAGTAATCTTACTGGATTGGAAGAAGATCTTGTGCGTGAAGCTATAGAAGAGCTAGTTACTGAAGGCTCCTTAGAAGGCGCATTTACAGAGGATGGAAAACGGTTCTTCCTATCAAATGTGAAGACTTCTGATGCTCCAGTCGCTGCTGCTCGTGATCCTGGATTGGAAATCAAGAAGGTGGACACCAAGAACGCGATATATGTAGGAATCACTGGTGTAGCCATGTTAATTTTAGGACAGATTCTACGTAGTCTTGTTGCAATTCATCCTGGGATGGAAAATGCAGGTGTAACTTTCTTCATGATAGGTTTGGTTATACTGATTGTGGGATGGTATCAATATAGTCGACTTGAGCCACCAACAAATATCAGAGTTTAGTTTCAGAGAATTTCAGCCGTGTGCTTAGAGTGCACGGTGTAATTCTATCTCTAGGAAACCTGATATGGTCATTCGTTAGTAGTACAATACTATGATAGATGAGAGTGTAGCACTAGCGAAGGAGTATTTCTCTGGAAAATACAATTGTTCTCAGTCTGCAATGAAGGCCATTCTTGTTGGAATGAAAATGGATTTCGATCAAATTGTACCTCTTGCTGCGGGATTAGGAGCTGGTGTCGCACACGAAGGTAATGTATGTGGAGCTGTTTCTGGTGCCATAGCTGCACTCGGTGTGATAGAAAGCAAAGTGCACACTGATGTACTCGAACAAAAAGAAGCCGCATACACCTCGGGAGAGGAATTAGTCCGCAGATTCAAAATGAAGAACGAATCTATACTGTGCAATCATCTTACGGGAATTGAAATGGCTGATCTAAAAGCTCGGAAAGATGCAATGAAAGATGGAATTTTTAGCAAGCTTTGTCCTACATTTGTATCAGATGCAGTGAGAATCGCTCTGGAAATTGCAACACAAGAAAAGGATTGAAACATTATGGAATTTGGTGTTCAGATAGAACCTCAATTTGGTTTTGAATACGAAGATATCTCTAAGATTGGAAAGAATGCTCTTGAGAACGGATTCAATACATTGTGGTTTTCAGATCATTTCATGCTAGATGCAGATGCGACAGATAAGGTCTTGCTAGATCCTTGGCTTGTTATGACTGCAATTGTAAGAGAATTCAAAGAACTCAAGGTTGGGAGTTTAGTATTCTGTAACAGTTATCGTAATCCTGCTCTTCACGCAAAAATGGCTGCAACTCTAGATGTCTTATCAGGAGGGCGGTTGGAGTTCGGGATCGGGGCCGGCTGGAAACGACTGGATTACAAAGCATATGGATATGATTTCCCAGACTTTCCCACAAGAGCAGAGCAACTGATTGAAGCAATCCAAATCATTAGGGGTGCTTGGACAGAGAACAAGTACTCTTTCAGTGGGAAACACTACACAGTTGAGAATCTTGTTTCATTTCCAAAACCGATTCAGAAGCCTCATCCAAAAATATGGGTCGGATCAAACATGGGCGGTCCAAGAATGATTGAGCTGGCTGCGAGATATGGTGATGGTATCAATGTTGCATGGGGCTTCACACCTACACAGACTCAGGATATTTTCAATCAGTTACATGATTTCGCTGAGAAACATGGTAGAAAGCCAGAATCAATTGGAAAATCAGTCGGGTGCTGGTCTAGAATACTGAAATCAGATTCCGAGATGGAGGAGAAGATAAAATCAGGAGCAAAGTCTAGGGGAGTTTCTGAGGATGCATATCGGAAGAGGGTTAAAACCTCACTCTGGGGCACTCCTGAGATTGTCGCAGAGAGGCTATCTCAGTATAGAGAACAGGGTGTTTCTCATATCATTTTGATGTTCCCCTATGGTGAGAAGAGAGAACAGATAGCTCTCTTTGGTGAGAAAGTCCTTCCACTACTCTAGCTACTGAGTGCTTCAACGATTGGTTTCAGTGAATCGAGACCCTGCTCTTCTGCGTTCCTAGCTGTTTTTAGAGATTCAACAGTTTTACTCGTTCGATCATCAATACCCAATGATTTGTTTTCTAGACCTATGGTGAAAGGATAATCCTTAGAAACACTCTCAAGATTAGCTGCGACCATCTCGTATTGCTTTCGTGCATTGTCAATCAACGTTCTGACATCATCACTGACATGCTTTCTTGCTTCTTTCAAAAATTGAGCAGCGAATTTCCTGCATTCAGCCCAGACTCCAGCATTGTATGCATGTCCCATTGCTACAGCGGAACCATCCTCTATTGCTGATATCCACCAATCATAGCCCTTGAGTCCTGAACGATAGTTTGGATAAAATATATCCTCAGGGTTAGTAGAATGATGTAGAGATTTCTCTAGTGCCTCCTTTATTGCTTTTACAGGATCTGCAGTATCACTAGGATGCACAGAATACATTTCAAGAATTCCGATTCCAGTATTTCCTAGGTCCCGCCATGGTTTTGGGCCCTTTCCATCCTCACATCCGGGTCCTGAATAATGATATCCAACATCGTCATAACCATTGACATTGTAGAACTCAGGAGCTTCAAGTTCCCAACCATAGCAAGGAATCTCGTTGTCTATGCATTCTTTTGCATGGTTCCAAGCTTTTTCTTGCAGTCTTGGAAACTCTGGGTTTGCTTTGACTGCAAATATTCCATCAATTTTGTAACCCAAATTGGATGAGAGCTCATACAACATCATGGTTCTCCAAGCTGTTGGACCACTAGGACAGAGGTCTTTTGCAATATTGATAACGAATGCATGACCAGTTCCACCATAGATCCACGCTGGAGAAATTTTCTGCTTGAGATACTTCAGAGAAGCTTCAATTGCACCTAGATGTGAAACCCATCGTGGTTTCCACTTTAATTTCTTCATGATTACCAAATCATTTCCTCCTTGCTTTGCTCTAGAAGCATAAGTTTCGAGTAGTTGCTTACGTTCTAACTGGGTGCGCGTTTTAGATTCAAAATAGGTATGAGTCATTGAGTTATAGAACGAGTGTCCGTCTTCAGAAAGTGAATATGATCCTCTTTCCATTCTTTGAATCATACCTGTTTCCACAAGTAGATTCAAGTGATTAGCTAAAGCTGTTCTGCTGATACCAATATTACGAAGAATAGCAGAATACTCCAGCTGTGACTTGTGAAGTAGTGTTAGGATTTCGATTCTCTTTGGATGGCCTAGAGTTCTCAGTATCTTTGCTAGATTCACTTTTGAATCTGCATCTAGTTCTTCAGTTTGACTTCTAGGGGAATCAGACATATAGAGAAATCCTCCATTTGTTTCATAAATGTGTTCTGTAATAAACCTAATTATGAATTGAATACCTAATATCTGTGAATAACTTTCGTCTATGATAAGAAAAATACTGATACGCGAATGAAATATGTTATTAGTACATAGTATCACTAGGTACCTAAAACGAGTTAGAGTTAATTTCGTTGGAAAAGTGTATTCTTCCAAGATCATTGAAACAAAAAAAGAGTGGAGAGGAGGAGGGGGGGACCCTCCTCACACTCGATTGAAATTACATAGCTGGTTGGTCGTCTTCTAGATAGATTTCTTCAGTCTTACCCATAACTGGTTGCTTGACAAAGTACAAGATTATGAGTGCAACAACAAAGAAGATCAGGACACTGAGCAGTGCATATTTGTTAGCCATCACTAGAGATAATCCTGCGCCTTCTGATAACGTAATAACGATTGCAAATACTGCAGGTCCTAGAATTGCTGCAAACTTGCCTGTTAGTGCGTAGAAGCCAAACATCTCGCTTTTCTTCTCTTCAGGAATGTATTGACCGAACATGCTACGAGCCGTACTTTGTGCAGAACCCATACCAACTCCAGCAATCATTCCAACTATCCACCAGACCATTGGATCTGTACCAACGAATGCTAATAGAAGAGCAAAGATCCAAATTCCCAATGTGATCATAAGGGTGGGCTTTGTCTTAATTCTATCAGCCACATATCCAAAGATGAAAGCACCGGGTATCGCTGTAAGCTGCGTCACTGCGAAGAAAATTAGAATATCATTTATCGAGAATGCATAAACTGTTTCTCCAAAAAGTGCAGCATAATAGATAACCGTTGTAATTGCATCGCTGAATAGGAAATAAGCTACCATGAAAAGTGGAAGTCCTTGGTATGTGCGAATTTCTCCGAGAGTCTTTCTAACTCGTTTAAATCCTACCATTGCCAAGCTCATTCCTTCTTCTTCAGGCTTTGCTGTTGCAGGCCTGTTCTTCAGCATCTTGATACTAGGTATTGAGAAGACTAAGAAGAACATTGCACCCAACAGAAATGGTATCGTGGAATCTGTACCGAGAGCGATTACACTAACAAGAGCGATAATGATTGTCAATAATGCGCCTACATAGCCAGCAGCAAAACCAATACCACCAATTCGACCAATATTCTTTTCATCACTTATTTCAGGCAACCACGCGTTATAGAATGGAAGTGCACCTTGGAATCCAATATTTGCTAGGATGAAAATAATCCAAGCCCAGCCCCAAATTGGTATTCCCAGAATTGGTGGTAGACCAGGGGCAGTGAAAAAGAGCAAGCTATTGAAGAATACACACAATGCGGTGTAGAAGATCAGGAACTTCTTCTTTGAACCGGAAAAGTCAGCTATAGCTCCTAGAATGGGTGATGTCACAGCAATAACGATCATAGTAATGCTGCCTGCATAACCCCAAAGAGCGGTTCCTAAGAACCCTGTATCGCCAACATCAGCGGTAACCATAGCCCTGAAGAATACGGGAAATAGGGCAGTAACCATCAGAACGGTAAAGCTAGTATTGGCAAAATCATAAAGATACCAACCTATTCTTTCCTTCCTGTCAGTTGGGATTGTTGTTTGTGCTTCCATTGTCAACTTTCTCTCACCTTCAGAAGATAAACATCGAAAGTAACGAAAGCTTTGCTGGTATTTAACAATAAGGGAAGTTCATTTCACACACTAATTTCAGCAGTAAAGGATAAGAGGAACGAGCTTGGAGAATTCAATTATCAATCTAGTGAAATTGGTGTGACTCGATATGAACAAACAAGAACTGACAGCGTTTTGTACTGAGTGGCTTGCAGCTTGGACAGGAAATGATCCTGATACCCTTGTTTCATACTATGATGAAAATGCGTTGTATTCAGATCCTGCACACCGAGATGGGCTGAAGGGGAAAGAGGAAATCAGAAGATATTTTGTAAAACTCCTTGATGTCTATCGTGATTGGAAATGGGAACCAGTAGAGGTCTTTCCTATTGATTCTGGAGCGATTGTTAAGTGGACATGTGAAATACCTGTGGGACCAGAGGTAATTCATGAAATCGGACTTGATATTGTCGAAATTGCAAACAAGAAAATCACTCGAAATGAAGTGTTCTTCGACCGTACACGATTAGTAGCTTCAATCGAGAAGAGTCGTCGAGACCAACGTTTGATAAATCTCTAAGATAGTGTTTCCATCCAATCCTTAACGTGAGCATTAAATTTGCTGGGTTGCTCAAGCATCACACTATGCCCTGCTTCTGATATAGCATGCATTGTAGAATTCTGAATAGTGTCATGAAGGTACTTTGAATATTTCACAGGAGTCATGATATCTTGCTCACCAACAATAATCAGTGTAGGGAGTGATATCTCTGATACTTTATCCATTATGTCAAATCCATTGCAAGCAGCGAAATCCCTTCTGATGATTTTAGGTTTACACTTTCGAATTTCAAATTTCGAAGCCTCGATCAATTCCTTTGAAGCATCCTCATAGAACATGAAATTACCTGCACCCTCGACATACTCATCAAAATTATTGTCAATCGCCTCAAAGATAAATGAAGCAACTCTCAACTTGGCACCAGTTCCAACTAGAATGATTCCACTGACCAATTCGGGATATTTCAAAGCAAAGAGCTGAGCTAACATACCTCCCATGGAGTGACCACCAATGACAGGTCTGTTATATTGCTTGACGATTTTTTCAATATCGGAGAGATAAGATTCTGTTGTATTTTCTTCTGCGCTATCAGGAGATTTCCCATGTCCATTTAGATCAATAGCTACAACATGGAAATCATTGGAAAGTCCTCTAAGTTGCATGAACCAAGTTGCTGAAGACCCACCAGATCCATGGATGAAGATAATTGCAGGGTTGTCCTTGTTTCCTGCACTTTCCGTATGAATTGACATGCCCTGAATCTCGTAATATTTCCCTAAAGGTGTTACTCACAAATCAGATAAACCTCGAATTAGTCTAACTAAGCTACCTTTAAATCGGGTGTCCAAGCGAAGGCTGAACTTGATGAATATCCACAACAAGAATGCACTCGTGCTTTCAATTATTGGAGGAGTGCTGATGATCATATCTGGAGCCAGTGGAGCGATAGCTGTACTTGATGCTCTAGCTGATTCACTTACAGTACTGTTTGGTTTTTCAGCCGTACTTCCATTTGAAGCAGTTATGGGTTATCTGGCTATTATGACCTCGATTGCAGGTCTAGTCGCAATCATTGGAGGATTCATCCTCACAACTGACAGAGTTTGGGTTGGAAGGATTATTCTCCTTGGAGCAATAGCAGCAGGAGTGCTTGGACTCTTGATGTCAATGGTCCAATTAGTAATGGTAGGAACCCTCAATATGGGAATCACCCTGCAATTACAGCAATCATTAGGATGGATAGGCGCTATCATAGCTATTGTAGCCAGGATAATCGCGGATCAGAAACCCCTAATATCTCCTACAACTTAGATATCAAAAACAGATACAGAACTTTCTAGATTCTTTGCAGCTTGTACGCATTCTCTGAGTATTCCGTTCTTGTCAACATCCATTGGTGCGAAGACGCAAACGAACCAAACACCCTTCCCTGTTGCACAAATCAAACTTATGGCACCCTCAGGATTGATAGCCACGAATCCCTGTTCTGTTGTGAGGGCAGAAATGAAAGAAACCCCCTTTAATTCAAAACTCTGAAATTGACCATTCCATGCCTGAATTATTGTATTGATTTCATTACTGATATCCATATTATCGCTAGCATAAGCTACACGACCTTCGTAGGTGAAAACAGAATATCCAACGATTTCAGTATAATTGCTCACGGCAATATCGATGGTTCGTTTTACTCGCATGACCATGGTAAAATCAACCAAATCAGCTTCTTTTTGCAAAAATAGCTTTCTTGACTGTAGTACATGAATTGAAAAATTTAAGAGGTTACAGGTAGATTGTTACATGAAAGAATCATGGTGAAGAAACAGAAGAAAAGAAAGAAGAAATCTTTTCTAGGCAATTCCATACCTCCAAGATATGTAACCCATCCAGCTATGTTGACTCGATATATGACCGATATAGATAACATTGCAAGACGAAAGAAAAAGAAGAAACCTCGAGCGCTAAGACATCCCACGAACTAAATAGATGGTCCTGCAAGCATCATTGCTTTAGTAAGTAGAAATGTTCTGTGATGAAGTTCATCATTACTAACATTAGCAACAAGACGGTTATCTTTCACACCAAAACCATGTCTGAGTGCAATGTTCCTTAGTGAATCACATTGCAATTGTGTTGACACCAATCGATATGCAAACCATTCACCTGTATCCTTCGCCTTTATTCTGCAATTCACATCAAATTGAAGTCCATTCTCCAGAGTAACTCTAAATCGCTTTCCAAGTGTATGCCTGATTGTTGTTTGTGAACCAAGTATCCCTCTAAGAATGGCTAGTGTGAATGTTGACGCAGGTCCTGGTAGAAATGCCCATGACCAGAATCTGAAGATTAGTGCCATAAGTGCAATAGCCGAAAAGAATCCAATTGTATTGACAGAAGCAACTACTGCAAATCCTTGAGTCCAACCACTAGAAACTGGATCCTCAGGTGGTTCTATACCAAGTGAGATTATTTCAGGACTGTAGAACAAGTAGAATGTGATTGCGAAGACAATTATGAATGCGGCTAGAGCAATACGTAGGCGATCCTTGTACAACGCCCGTGCCTGCTTGAGCCGTGTGTCTTCCATCTTCACTCTTCCTCCAACGCTTTCAGGTATATCTTCCGAGCGCTCTCTCCTTGTGCTCGACAGAGATCAACGAGTACAGATAGGAGCGGATGCTCATTGTTTACCCGGATAGCGTAGAGCTTTGGGGTAAGTTGATCTATCTGTATCAACTCGTTCTCCTTCAGGTGTGATATTACACCCCTGTAAAGACTCCTTGATTTACCGCTGTACCCAATCAATCGACTGAGTTGAACACCGCTAACACTTCTAGGATATATATGTGCCAATGCAAGCAAGATTGCCCTCCTTGTATCGTTCAAGGAAGACATCAGTTGCAATAGTTCATACACTGATGCGATTTCGGCGCTATCCTCCACTTTATGTCCAACCCTCTATTACTTGCTTGTGTACATGTGTGCACATCTCAGATGACATTCCAACTTATGAATCTGTAGGAATTCTCTTGATATTTACAGACAAATATCCCTATTTCTTTCTTCCTGAAGTAAAATCATGAATTTAATCTCCTTCGGGCGTAAACATCGGCCAAAGTGTTAATAGGTTATAATAAACAAATAGTTCAGAACCTTTCAAAAGGAGGAAAAAATAATTTCATCATTCTCAAGCAAATATTTTGGCTGGCTTATAGCGCTACTCATAGTCCTCCTCGGTGGCTGGTTCCTACTGCCAGATGGATATAATGCGGCAATCGCAATTCTGGCACCTTCACTTGGAAACTTCGTGAGGCCAACAATGGTTATGGTGAATCTACTTCTCGTAAATCCGATGAATAGTTTCATAATGGTCGCAGTTTGGGCAGGAGCTGGTTTTATCGGGGGTATAATGGCAGGCACTAAGAAAGGTGCCTTTGTTGTTGGACTAATGGTTTGGCTGGCCTGTATAGGCGTTGCTGCCTTGTGTGTATTCCTACTAATTCAAGGTGGTCTATCACTTGGTGCATTTGTAATCCCACCAGGTTCCTCATTGATTGACTTACTGGGGATTCCACTAATACAAGGTGCAATAGATCAAATCCTACCAATGATCTCAGGTTTGGGTGGAGGATTTGATATGTCCAGTATCATGACACTACTCATGCCTTTAGTAATTTGGTTCTTAACACCAATTATCATTGTAATTGTAACTGGAATACTCGGTGCAGTTGTTAGACCAAAGGAGGATTTCTAAAATGAAACTTAACTACAAGCACGCAATTGTTGTCCTAGCTATGGCATTCCTATTTGCATCACCCGCTATTGCAGCAGCTAATGCTAATGAAGCTGTTATAGCTCAGGATATTGGATCAGAATTCATCTTTAATTTAATAAATAATGGTGCGGAGGTTGTCTTCACATCAATCGATGAACAAGGTACTCCTGCTGTTGTTTATGGACAGCTAGGTATTCCTGATAGTGCATTAGGTCTAGATCAAACCGGACCGGGTCAGATGTACGAGGGATGTGTTGCCATGGCTCTGATAGCTACGCAAGGTGAACTTCTAGACTATATCTTGGACCTTGTTGGTGGACCACTCTTGAACCTTACTGGTGAGGGAGGTGCAATGAATGCCGCTCAATTCGGTGAAGGTGGATTCGACGTTAACTCAATCTTAGATATGATTGGGACAGATTTCAGTTTACTCGTCAATATATTCTTTGACCTTACTGAAGCTCAGGCAGCTGCCAATATGGGAGCAATTCGAGCACATCTTAACACCAACTTTCAATTTGGATTCGCTGAATTGCTGACTCTACGAGTTGACGAAACTCTATTCCCACCAGAGATGGATATTACACTCCCATTTGATGCAATAGATCTCTTCATCTATCAAATCACAAATCCATTTGCTGATGCGATAGAAAGCGTACTTGGCGTAATGGATGATACTGGTTTTCTCAGTGTTATTGACCAAAGTGTCTTTACAACAGCAAGAGCATCTGGAGCTGGGTTACTAGCAGTACCTGACATGGGTTACCTCATGGACTTAATTGGAGGTTTCATGGGTGATGGAGAACCTTTTACAGCATCTTCATTCCTGTTATCTCAGTTGCCAGACCTTGATGGTCCTTTGGCTATTGCTGGTGCAGGTTACATTGGAGACCAAATTCTTTCAACTACATCAGATGAAATCAAAATATTCGAGGACTTGCTGGGTAAAGCTCCCTTGACAAATGTTAATGGATTCACTGATGGTCAATCACTTGTCGCAGCTATGCTTCCCCCTAATGTCAATGTTACAGGATATTCTCCTGAAGCTGAGGCTCTCAATCGAACATACTATGACAGTGATGCCGGTGTAGTATTCTGGAATGCAACAGCATTCGGAGCCGAGAACGATTATACTATTAATTTCGAACCAGGTGCATTCCCACCATTGATTGTAATTGATAGAACTTTCTCACCTACCACACTGACTTCTGGTGGAACTGTTACTGTGAATGTTGGTATTCACAATGAGGGAGTTAATCCAATCTATAACATAACTTTGGATGATTCCTCAATAAGTACCACATATCCAGGTATTCCAGTTACTGGAACTCAGACTGCGACTTCAGCAGTTCTTGCTCCTGACGCCTGGTTGAACATCACCTACACTGTAACTTTCACCAATGAAGGTGGATACGTGTTCTACCCAGCTACAGTTGAGTATGATTACGAAGGTGAAACATATACCAAGAGAACTCATACAGATGGATTTTCTGTTAGTCCAGATCTTGCTGGATTATTGACGCAGATGATCACTGATGGTATGCCCTATACTGGAATAGCGGTTGGAGTAGTTGGACTGGGTGCAGTCATCAACATTGCAATGATGGCTCGTGGAAGAGGCGCTGGCGGTTCATACCAAGTATAAACTAGAATATAGATAGTCCCAGAGAGTTCATTCTCTCTGTGGATTATCCTTCTCTTTCTTTTTTGATCCTATTTCAATTACAGCATGTTTATTTTGAACGGAGAATGTGCATATTCTATGCCTCTTAAAGACGAGTTGAACGGATATTTACGGTTACCTAGAACATTCTTTGGCATTCCAAGACCCGAAACAGGTGACCCAGATGTTGGTGTCATTGGAGTTCCTTACGATATGACATCAAGCTATATGCCAGGACCTCGATTTGCCCCTGATGTAATTCGTCAAGCTACAGACAGTGAGCGGGTTCATAGTTACTCCCTTTCTCTAGCTCGGAAAGATATTGTCGATATACCCTTGACAAAAAGAATCACGCTAGAAGATGTAGGTGATTTGGAGATAACTCTACGACTTCCAGAGGCTGCAGTTGTTGACATCTCTGAAGCATGCTCCAAACTTGCTATGAGGGAAAGTAACCTCCTTTTCTTGGGAGGAGACCATTTCATAACTTATCCCATTCTCAAAGGTCTCAAGAGAGGACGACCGGGGCGTTACGGTCTCGTACACCTTGATTCACATGCGGATCTTCATTCAGACATGGGTGGATACGAGCTATCACATTCAACAGGCGTAAGAAGAATGGTTGATGAAGGCATATTGTTGACTGATGACATTGCTGCGTACGACTTGCGTTCTGCAATTCCTTCCCATAGAGAAGAAATGACTGGGAGTAAAGCACCGATTTCGTCAAAGAAAGAATTCCACAAACGTGTTAAAGAGATTGGAAAACAAGTTGATTTTCTCTATCTTACAGTTGACATAGATGTCCTTGCTCCTCAAATTGCCCCAGGAGTAAGCCATCCTGAATCAGGAGGTCTCTCGATGGTCGACCTTGTTGAGCTTCTCATATCCTCTTTTGATACAGGGAAGATTCGTTATGCTGATGTTGTCGAACTCAATCCGATGGTCGATCCCACAGGAATTACCTCAATTGCTGCAAGAGATATTGTAAAAGAAATTCTCACGGGTTTTGCTAACCATAAGTAAATCCTGAACAGAGATTTCAAAAAATCACTCGCTATTAACGAGAGAGCAGTATATCGATTAGAAAGAAGTGAATCGTAAGATGTTCATTGAAGGAGCTGAATAAGTGAAATCTCAAGTTGCACTAGTTGATATACGGGAACATAAGAATAACTCACTTGCAGAGGGTTTGAAACTAATTGGTGGAATTTCAAAGCTAAACAAATCAAATCATGATGTTATTCTGAAAGTGGGTGTTTATTCACCTGATTCCAACCATCACACAACCGTAGATGTTACTGGTCAAATAATCAAGGCTTTCGATAAAGCCCGAAGGATTTACCTCACTGAATCAGATAGTTACAAAGGAACAGGCTCGGATAGGCTTCTGATATGGAAGAAGTTGTTCTCAGACACCGTGATTCCATACAATCTTTCCGAAGACAGTGATACACAACCAGTCAAGATCAATACTGATGTGATGGATCTCACTCTCAACCTACCTAAGAAACTCTTCAAACCGAGGATTTTCGTAACGACTCATGTATTCCGAACCTATAGCAAAGGTAGCGTCCTCAAGAACCTCTTTGGACTTGTACCAATAGTAAAGAAAGCAAAATTCCACAAAAATGAGATATTCAATACAATGCTACCTGACATTACTGAAGCTATTGGAGGAATCGATCTAGCAGTTTTAGATGGAAAATACCTTCACGAAGGTCTTGCAACACCAGTCAAAGTCAAGACAGACCTTCTTGTTGTTGGTACGGATGCAGTAGCTTTTGAAACAGTAGGGTACATGCTCTTAGGAATGAAACCACATAAACTGGAAACAATCCAATCATTTGCAAGACGTGGACTTGGTGTGGGAGATTTCGAGAATATCAAGATTCTAGGAGCTTCATTTGAAACAATGAAAGGACGAGTTGCAGGTGCACTTGCCGAAGCAATGAGGCTAATGGCGGAACAACCAAGACGGTTCTCACCACCGAAGACAATTGATAACCTCATCAAAATTGGATTCTTCAAATTACCCAACAAACGAACTTTTGATGACGTGATGAAACAATTGGAAAAAGATGACTCTCGAGCTGTAGACAAGCGTGCAGAGATACTAGTTACTTTACGAAGAAGAGTGAAAGGGAAAAAGCTTCAAGGTGAGAAAGGACCTGACGGGTGGATTTTTTGGGTTGAGCAATAACAGAAGTTTTAAGTAGTAATTGCACATAAAAATATTGAGAAAAATGACCCTTTCGAGTGAGAAAACTGCAGATGAGATCAGTGCGCGAGCTAGCTCCTCATTACGTGTGTTAGGATTCGGTGCTCATGAAACTGCAGTAATTCTTGCCCTAAATCAACTTGAATCTGCTACAGTTGCAGATCTTTCAACAGAAACTGGAATTCATCACGCAAATTTGTACGCAGTGCTTGATTCTCTTGTTGGAAGAGGTCTGGTAGTACTCCTTTCAGGTAGACCGAAAGTCTACCAGTTTTCTCCATTAGCACATGTCAAAGAGATGTTTTCAATGAAATTGGATCAACTCTTACATGACCTCCAAAAATTACAAGATACTCGGGAATCAACCGG
>Ga0114923_10000278_pt1 | contig 43000 bp, 44 predicted proteins | sample SumtaG_FD_89578 | JGI IMG/M metagenome (GOLD analysis project Ga0114923, IMG submission 89578) | Deep subsurface microbial communities from Indian Ocean to uncover new lineages of life (NeLLi) - Sumatra_00157 metaG | ecosystem: Environmental > Aquatic > Marine > Oceanic > Sediment | place: near... | reverse complement strand
ATCGTGAGACACAGGTTCATTCAAATCGCCAACGATCCTAGCCCGGACTATTTCAGAGCCAGTGCATTCTGGACTTCAGAAGGAAACGAGTAAGCCAAAGGCTTCCCGGTTTGGTGCATGCTCCTGTGTTTCAGCTACTCCTCGGTCAGGAAGGCGTGCATGGCGACTGCCGCCCGTTTGCCGGCTCCCATCGCCTCAATGACGGTGGCAGCCCCAGTGACGATGTCACCGCCGGCATACACGCCACGGATGCTGGTCAATCCGGTTTCCGGGTCGGCCACGATGCTGCCCCATCGATTGAGATCGAGATGGGGCGTGGTTTGCGGAATCAACGGATGTGGACCGTTTCCGACAGCGATAACGACGGTGGTGGCTTCGATCTCGAATTCCGAGCCCTCAATCGGTATCGGCCGGCGGCGGCCGGAATCGTCCGGCTCGCCCAGTTCCATCTTGATGCATCGAATGGTCTTCAAATTCCCGTTCTCACCAAGGAATTCAATCGGGTTGGTCAGTAATTGGAATTGAATGCCCTCTTCCCTAGCATGATGGACTTCTTCGCCGCGAGCCGGGAGCTCGGCTTCGGATCGACGATAGACGATGACCGATTCCCTGGCTCCCAATCGGAGCGCGGTTCGTGAGGAGTCCATGGCCACGTTGCCACCGCCCACAGTCACGACACGCTCACCGATTTTGATCGGTGTGTCGTATTCGGGAAAGAGATACGCCTTCATGAGATTGATCCTGGTCAAGAATTCGTTGGCCGAGAATACGCCGTTGAGACTTTCGCCAGGAACGCCGAGGAATCGCGGCAGTCCGGCACCTGTTCCTATGAACACGGCGTCGTAATCGCCATTCAGCAGTTCCTGAACCGTCTGTGTCCTCCCGATGACCTTGTTGACTTCGATGTCGACACCCATCTCAGACAAGGCGCCAATTTCGCGCTGAACGATCGCCTTAGGCAGTCGGAATTCGGGGATCCCGTACATCAGCACGCCACCGGCCACATGAAGCAACTCGAAGATGGTGACAGCATGGCCGCGGCGGCGCATTTCGCCGGCCACTGTCAGCCCGGCCGGTCCGCCCCCGATGATGGCGATATGCTCGCCGGTATCGGGCTCGATGTCCACACAGCAGGTTTCGTTCTCGGGCTCCCAATCGGCGCAGAAGCGTTCCAGCCGGCCGACGGCCACCGGCTCGAATCGTCCCGCCAACGTACACACGCCTTGGCACTGATTCTCTTGAGGACAAACCCGGCCACACACAGCGGGCAACGCGTTGTCCTTCTTGATCACGGATATGGCGTTGGCGAATTCACGATTCTTGACATGTTCGATAAATTCGGGAATGTCAATGCCGACGGGACAGCCCTTGACGCAGGGTGCATGGGCGCATTGAAGGCAGCGTTCGGCCTCTTGCACGGCTTCGTCCGCCGTATAACCCAGCGGCACTTCGTTGAAGTTGTGGATTCGCTCCGATGCCGGCTGTTCTCGCATGGCGGTTGCTCTTTCCTGAATCACTGTTCCGCCCCTTCAGCATGCTTGGCCATGTATTTGTCCATGGAACAGACCTCTTCTTCACGGTAGTAACCTTGTCGCGACATGAGCAAATCGAAGTCGACTTGATGGCCGTCGAATTCCGGGCCGTCCACGCAAGCGAACTTCGCTAATCCGCCGACCTCGACGCGGCATCCACCGCACATGCCGGTGCCGTCGATCATGATGGAGTTCAGGCTCACCGTAGTCGGAACTTCGAACGGTCGGGTCACATCGGCGCAAACCTTCATCATGACGGCCGGGCCGATCGCCCACACACGAGCGATCTTTCGACCGGATTCGAGGATTTCCTTCAACGGATCGGAGACGAATCCCTTGGTGCCGTGCGAGCCATCGTCCGACATCACGATCAGTTCATCACATACAGCGTCCATACGGTCTTCGTAAAACATCAGCTCTTTGTTGCGAGCGCCGATGATTCCAATCACTTCGTTCCCGGCCTTCTTTAGATCCCGCGTAATCGGATACAGAGGTGCAATGCCCAGCCCGCCGCCGATGCAGATTACGCTTCCATAGTTCTCGATCTCGGACGCTTCGCCAAGCGGTCCGGCGAAGTCGAGGATGCTGTCTCCTTCATGAAAATGATCGCCCATTTCCCGGGTGCTCTTTCCCACTTCCTGGACCACCAATGTCACACCACCGCTTTCAGGATCGCATTCCACGATGGTCAACGGAATCCGCTCGCCACGTTCGTGTAGCCTCAATACGATGAACTCACCCGCTCTTCCCACCCGAGCAACGTCAGGTGCTTCGACGACATACTCGCGAATGCCGGGTCCGAGCGTTCTCTTCCTGAGAATCTTGTACACGCTGGTTGAGCCTCCTGATTGAACAAATCGGCCTGCATTGCGGGCCGGCGCCGCATTATCCTTCACCAGGTTATGGGTCTCAACTTCTTAGGTAAGGGCCCTTTGCGTACAATGACCTCCCATGATGCGACGCTATTACATCGAAACAGACGGAAGGATCTTTCTGGTTCCAAGAGATGGTGCACTCGGTCTGCCCACGAAGGACGATATCCCGTTTAAGATTGAACCTATTGCTCCGTTGTCGACATCCAGCGAAGTGATGTTTTGTGTGCCGGAATTGGAGGCCCATCCGACCGACTGGATGCGCAAAGACGATGTGCCGGCTGATCCGCACGTTACGGCGCTCGTTCGCGAGGCTGTCCATGCCAGCATGCCACGCGTTGTATCTGAGGGTGTCTTCATTCAGAACGGGCTCGTATTGCTGCTCAAGGGAAACCGTGGCCTGACCAAGGATCGCTGGACGCTTCCCGGCGGTTTCATCCGATTCGGAGAGGGCCCGGTCGCCGGTCTGCTGCGAGAAATCCGAGAGGAACTCGGAGTACGTGCCGAAATCGGCGACCTATTGGCCGTCCGTTCCAAGCTGGGCGAACATACGCTGCTACACTGGACCCAGTTCTTCTATCGGGTCACGCTCTTCGGCGAGATCAAGCCAAATCCGGACGAAATCGCCGAAGCCCGATTCTTCGAGCCTCAAGAAGGAGCCAAAGTGTTGGCCGATCCCCTCATGCGCGAGGTCATCGCGTCTTTGCTCCAGCTGATTGGCTAGAGCAGATCCATTTGAATCGCCAACTGGATGTCAACGCTCCATTCCAAGAAATAGGGTCTGTATTCGAGGGATAGGCCCGCCACCACATTCGCCGTGTCCACCGGGGAGAGTATGAATTCCAGTGACATGTGATGGATGTCGGTCGGTTCACCATTCCAGGTTTCACGAGAGAAGCTGTAGGTCGCGTTGGCCGACAGGAAGTTGGAGATGAAGTAATCGTACGACCCGGTGATGTCGATGCGATTGGTCATGGAGATTTCCGGAGGCCCGGAGAAGGAGCCTTGCAGCAACAACTGGGCCTTGGGCGTGGTGGCCAGCGCATAGTCGAACGCACCCAAGAACAACAGATCATTGTCTCCACCCGATGGATCGAGCAACTCGTATCCCAATCCGATTTTCAGATCCCATCCGCAATAGCGAGAGAATCCTTCCTCTTGGATGAAAAGAGTAATCTCGGAGATATCGAGCGCGTCCAATCCACCGAGTTTGACCAATCCTGAGTTTTCGATCACTTCCTGGATGACACCGAGCAACGCCGCCAACGACTCGTACGAAGCCGCACTCCCGATTTCGAGTGCCAAGACCTGCAGATCGACGGGATGGAGGTGATTGCTCAACGATCCACGTTTGGCAAGATAGTCATCAATGCGAGTCGCCTTGGCCAACGGCGTGACGTCTGCGAATCGTCCGGTTCCTACACCCAGGTTGAACGACAGCCCCAGTTTTTGGAAGGATGACGAACTGTGCAAACTGGCACCGGTATAGGCAAAGAAGTCCCGTTCGGTCGAGAAGTAGCGCTTGTAGATGCCATCAGCCGTGATGGTGTAAGCGAGCACATCCTCGGACGAAACGGTCATTGTATTCTCGAATGACACATCGAATCCATACTCCGGGATATCGAACAGCCGCACGTAGTCGATACCGAATTGACCTGTGCTGATATCACGACTCTCCGATCCGTAGGGATCGTTGTGGTACTGATACGAGAAATCCAGTCTGAGATCGGAAAGGTCCGTCTTGGGAGACCGATAGTCACACAGCGGAATGGCTACTCCTGTCCAAGCCAAGGCACAGGCAGTCAGCAACGCAATGATGAGCCCTCGTCGCATCGAGATCACCTCACGACAACGGTAGCTCAAACTCGATTGGGTGCAATCGAATCGTTCCCTTGCCCGGGTGAGGGTTGTCCGACTTCTGCAAGACGCACTCCACGATTGCAGATCAAGTCTAGAGCCAATCGGGAAACAACGCGAGCTGCCGGGCCAGCGACTCTGCAATGCCTCCCAGGCCGACGCCCAACAAGCGAATGCCACCTTCATCGAGCGGCACGCGCAGACGCAACAGATCCAAGGCGACGCTTTCGATCACCTGGGAAGAATCCGTGCCCACGCTCAATTGCGATTGTCGAGTGATGGTCTTGAAGTTAGGATAGCGAACCTTGATCCGCACGACTCGGCAAACCAGGCGCTCTGCCTGCAAGGAGCGCGCAACCTGTACTGCCAGCCGACGCACGTCATCTTCAATCTCTTCGAAGTCGGTGACGTCGAACGAGTACGTGGTTTCCCGCGAAATCGATTTAGAATCCACCTCGCCGGAAAGTGGCGTGTCATCGATCCCCATGGCCAACTGCTGCAATCGCCGCCCAGTAGATCCCAGTTCTCGAACCAGCAAGTCAGTCGGTGCCAATCGAAGATCCTTGACTCGAAGGAAGCCTAGGCTGGCCAGCCGCTTGGCCGTCACCTTGCCCACGCCCCAGATTTGGCCGACGGGAAGTGGATCCAGAATCTCATGAATCTGATCGGGATCGATCACCATGAATCCGTCCGGCTTATCGAGTTCTGATCCCAATTTGGCCAGAAACCGATTGGGAGCCAGCCCGACAGAACAGGTGAGCTTCGTTTCCGCTTGAACGTCTCGCTTGATAGTCCTGGCTACCTGATGAATCGTTTCGAAGCTGGGACCATGTTCCGAGAGATCGAAGAACGCCTCGTCAAGTGAAATCGCCTCAATGGTGGGAGAAACCCGTCGCAGAATGGCTTTCACGTGATCCGAGATCTCTCGATATCGAAGGAATCGCGGCGTCACGTAAATGCCGTCCGGGCACTGCCGCCTGGCCACGGCCATGGGCAGGGCGCTTCGCACGCCATACTGGCGTGCCTCATACGACGCAGTGGACACCACGCCGCGAGGGCCGAGTCCGCCTACAATGACGGGCCGGCCTCGGTATTCGGGGTGGTCGAGCTGCTCGACGGCCGCAAAAAACGCGTCCATATCCAGGTGTCCGATCCAGCGATCGTTCGGAATGGCTATCGGAGAATTCCGAGACGGCATAAGTACTCCCGAGTGGGTCCGTAACCAAGGTTGTTGACGATCCGATAGGCAGCCGGCCCGTAGTCCGGGCTGTGATGGGTAATCTCGTCCGAAAGCCGGAGTTGGGTCAGTTGGTCATACGAAAACGGGATCTCCCCGGATCGGGCGCTATGCAAGACCATCGCCCAGGCCCATTCGCATGCTTCGCGGTGTCCTGACTTGGATGGCTGAGACAGCAGAAATCGCGACAGGTCATGGTGTGAAAGCCCCATCGCCTTGCACGGTCCCAGATGAATGCGTGCCACCCTGCCCGATGGATGAATGGGTTGGAGCGCGGTTTCCTGCGAAGCATCGTTTGTCAGACGATCCCATTCCATGGCGAAACCGTCCACAAAGGCATCCGGACTTCGCAGCAAATGGTCCCCTCCGAAACAACCTTGAACCACCAGCTTGTGCAGATCACGGACAGTCATCTTCGGATGTCGCTGGATTTCATCCGCGATGACGCCGGCCCATGTGAGATGCATTCGACCTTTGTCAGTCATGGCTATGAGGATAGAATCGAGCGACATGGGGATCAAGGAGCGCGTTGCCATCACAGGCCGTCCAGGAGTCGGAAAGACAACGCTGATCGAGCGCGTCATCGCAGCGGTGCCGTTGTCTGCCGGAGGCATCATCGGTAGGGAATTACTCGTGTGTGGCCACCGGGTGGGATTCAGCCTCATCGACGTCGCCACCGGCCGCGAGGGCATTTTGGCCCATATCCATCAACGCGTCGGCCCCAAGATCGGACGATACACCGTCAATCTGGACACCCTTCATGAGATCGGCATCCCGGCCATTCGTTCGGCCATTCGCTCCAAGGAACTGGTCGTCATCGATGAATTCGCTCCCATGGAGCTTGCGTCTCCTGAATTCGTCTCCGTGGTCGAAGCTGCGCTGGCGTCCGACAAGTCGTTGATGATCGCCACGCACGCGACCTTGGACCATCCACTTGTTCACCGCATTCGCCAGGAACTGAAGCTGTTCCGGGTCAAGCTGAGTAATCGAGATCGACTGGTAGATGAAGTCTCCGCCGTCCTCAGTAGTATCGAGAACCACCGGAGTTCTCGCTAAGGAGGTCGCGAACCAATTTCTCAATACATGGAGGCCGACGGCGAGGAAGCAGACAGTTCCTAGTATGTCGAGTTTCACAGTTCCGTCTACAGGAGGCCTGAAGTGTCGACCAATTACAGGATTGGACCATCCTGCCAAACGCAATGGCTCTTCAAGGCTCAAGGGCTTGTTCTTACCATGAAGCGCTTGAAGGAAGCTCTGGCACTACCTTGGACACGGAGAATCGGAGCGTCGCATTTCTCCTACGAGCTAGCTCATGGCATAGCTCGCTCCTTCATGGTTGATCCGCTTGTACGGCGGTTGCCCATGTCCTTCATGGTTAGAGAGTGTCCAATCTCACAGCTCTGTTAGTAGGATGCCTGAAGTGTCAACCAATTCCAGCCTTGGAACATCCTGCCAAAAAGCCAACGGCTCTTCACCATGAAGAACACCAAGTTCATGAAGGCGACATCAACCTTCCCCTGGACGCGGAAACAAGCCTTTCCTTCAAGCTCTTCATGCGCTTCATGGTTAGAGAGTGTCCAATCTCACAGCTCTGTTGACAGGAAGCCCAAAGTGCTAACCCATTGTGAAAGTGGACATCCTAATAGGCCTTGCCCCAATTTGCGGTTACGTGTTGGCTTTGCTCAGTGCCTGTTTAGTGGCGGCAACCAGACCGTCGACGTCCAACCCGTAATGGGCTAGCAATGCGTCAGCATTGCCGGATTGCCCGAATCGGTCGTCGACGCCCACACGGACCACGAGCGTGGGAAGTTCCTCAGACAGCAACTCACAGATTGCGCTCCCCAGCCCATTGACAATTTGATGCTCTTCCGCGGTCACGACCACGCCCGTTTTATGGGCCGACGTCAGGAGCGTCTCGCGATCGAGTGGCTTGATGGTGGACACGTTGACCACTTCCGCAGCAATGCCATCGGCGGCCAGCACCTCGCGCGCCTCGAGTGCCACCGATACCATCAATCCGCAAGCAGCAATGGTCACGTCGGTTCCTTGCGCCAGGATCTCCGCCTTCCCGAATTCGAACGTATGGTCCTCGTCGTGAATCACAGGGAACGGGGCTCGCGCCAACCGTACATAGACCGGGCCGTCGTCGTAGGCGGCAACAAAGCGGATGGCCCCCGCCGCTTCGACAGCATCAGACGGAACAATGACGCTCATGTTGGGGAGCACACGCATGTTGCCGATGTCTTCCAACATCTGGTGACTGGCACCGTCCTCCCCTACGGTCAGTCCGGCGTGTGTGGCCACGATGCGAACCGGGGTGTTGGGATAGGCCACCACCTGGCGGATCTGCTCCCAGACCTTGCCGGTGGCGAACATGGCAAATGTGGATACAAACGGCCGGAAGCCAGACAAGGCAAACCCGGCGGCCGTTCCGATCATGTTGGCCTCGGCCACTCCCATGTTGTAGAAGCGATCCGGGTGTTCGCCAGCGAATATGCTTGTTTTGGTCGATCCGGCCAGATCGGCGGTAAGCACAACGATGCTCGAATCTTCGTGTCCCAATTCGGCCAGCGTCTCGCCATACACGTCGCGGGTTCCGCGCTTGGTGGCAAACATCATCGGGGAACTCCTTCCCAGTCCTTGAGGAATCGCTGAATGCCCAAATCAGTCAGCGGATGATCAAACGCTTTCTTGAGCACACCATACGGCACAGTTGCGATATCAGCTCCTATGAGGGCCGAGTCCAGCAGATGTCTAGGGTGACGGACGCTGGCCACCAGGATTTCAGTGGGAAAGACGTAGTGTTGATAGCACTCCTGGATCTCCACGATCAGTCCCATGCCGTCTCCACCCATGTCGTCGATGCGACCGACAAAGGGAGACACGTAGGTGGCGCCGCATTTGGCCGCCAGCATCGCCTGATTGGCAGAGAACACCAGCGTGACATTAGTTCGAATCCCTTCACTCGATAAGAGCTTGACCGCCTTCATGCCCGCTTCCGTCATCGGGATCTTGATGACAACGTTTTCGTGAATGGCCGCCAACTCTCGCCCTTCGGACACCATCTTGTCGGTTTCCAAACTGATGACTTCGGCGCTGATCGGGCCATCAACCAGTTCGCAGATCTCTGCGATGATGTCTCGGAAGGCCCGCTTCTCTTTGGCCACCAACGATGGATTGGTCGTTACCCCGTCCACCAGCCAGGCCATCTCCCGGATTTCCGATACGTTTGCGGTATCAATGAAAAGCTTCACCATTCCTCCTTCGCACCTCGCGAACTTGCCGCTCTAGTGTATCCGTCCGCCGGGATGAGCACCATTTCGTGCGTGAGAAAGACCGCTTGCGCAATTTCGAGTCCCCGGCTACCGTATGCACGATCATCATGAAAACCGACATCGGCATTATCGGCGGAGGCCCGGGAGGTTATGTCTGCGCGATTCGCGCGGCGCAATTGGGATTCAAAGTCGCCCTGATTGAAGAAACAGCATTGGGAGGAACGTGCCTTAATCGAGGATGCATTCCTACCAAGGCCCTGTACTCGGCCACCAAGCTGCTCGGCAAAGCGGCCGAGGCCGAGCAAATCGGACTCGCGTTCTCCCCTCCTCAGATCGACCTTCAGAGATTGACAGCATGGAAGGGGCAAGTCGTTTCGACCCTGGTCGGAGGCATCGAAACCCTGCTGGAGAAGAATGATGTTGAGGTTTTTCGAGCCCGCGGTCAACTCGCCGGCGACGGCCGGATCGCGCTATCCAGCGGAGAGGAGCTAACTGTAGAGACCATCGTGCTTGCGACAGGCTCCGATGCCGTTCAGATTCCTCCGTTTCCGTTCGATCATCCTACCATCTGGTCTTCGGATGACGCACTGAAATTGCCGGAAATCCCGAAACGGTTGGCCGTCATCGGCGGCGGTGTCATCGGTTTGGAACTGGCGACCATCTACAACCGGCTGGGTTCTCAGGTCGTCGTCGTAGAGTTACTTCCTGAAATTCTCTCCACCGTAGATTTGGATCGCCGCACCATTTCCACGTTGAAGCGAGCGCTGACCAAAAACGGAATCACCGTGTTGACTCAGACGGCAGCCGAATCCTTCGAACAGAATGGGAACGACGTTGCACTTCAAACTGAGAACGGCGAGGAGCATATCGTTGACCGGATCCTGGTGGCGGTTGGACGACGGCCGAGAACCCGTGATCTCGGTCTGGAGTCCTGTGGCGTAGAGCTGGACGAGCGCGGATTCGTTCGTGTGGACAAAACATTGCAGACGACGGCTCCCAACATCTATGCCATCGGCGATGTCGTACCCGGCCCCATGCTGGCGCACAAGGCATCGAAAGACGGCATCCAAGTCGCCGAAACGCTGGCCGGCCAGTCACACGCCATCGACTACGATTTAATCCCTCAGGCCATCTTCACCGATCCGGAAATCGCGTCCGTCGGGCTATCCGAAAGCAAGGCAAAAGCAGCTGGAGGAGAAATCCTGGTGGGGCGATTCCCGTTTGCAGCCCTGGGAAAAGCGTTGGGAATGCGGGAAACGGACGGCTTCTTCCAGGTAGTTGCGAACGCAGACGACCATCGGATCCTTGGGGTTCAGATCATCGGAGCCGATGCGTCGGACTTGATCTCGGAAGCAGCGATCGCCGTGCAGAGCAACCTGACACTCGAGGCGATCGCCGATGCCGTCCACCCCCACCCGACTCTTCCCGAAGGGTTGAAAGAAGCAGCAGAGAATGCCTTGGGAAGGGGCATTCATACCGCTAGTCGCTAGCTGAAGCGCCTTCAACGCTCCCGACCAATGGTCTCTCGGATCCAGTTGAAGCTGAATCCCCATTGAACTTGTGCTCTTCCAGCTGCCTAAACGCGGGAATGAAGAAACTCACCACCGCCACGGCCATGCAAATCAATCCGGCCAGCCGGAACCAGAATGGAATGCCCATGGCATCTCCAACCGGGCCGGCAATGGCCAAACCGATCGGCGTGGTGAGCGAGAACAGGCTGCCCAGCAGTCCAAAGACACGTCCCTGCATCTCAGGAGGAACCGTGGGTTGCATAATGGCGGCAATCGGAGCATCGGCCATTGAAATCATCAATCCGACAACGAAGATACTCACCAAGGCCAGCCAGAACATGTTCGCAGGGGTCAGTCCGAGCACCAGACAGGCGGCGCCGATTCCCAGCAGGCCCAGCAAGATCGTGTAGACCTTTCTCTTGAACCCTCCCCAAGAACTGAGAATCAGTCCGCCAACCAGCATCCCTGCCCCTGCCAACGCCTCAAACAAACTGAGTTCAGGAGCGCCCCCTCCGAAGTGATCCTTGACGAGCAGAGGGAGCAAGGTGAACGCCGGCATGAGAGCGATTTTCAGGATCGAAGCGCCAGCAAGCAGCACCAGCATGCCGGGCCAGTGGAGCACAAATCGCAAGCCTTCGCGCGTATTGCTGAGAAAAGAACTTGCCTTAATCGCAGCGACATGCTCTTGCTTGGGCTGTGGAACCATCACGAACAGCAAGGGAATGACGGCAAATGCCGCCGTGGCGACATCAACCATCATCACCCCATGGAGGGGCATAAGAGAAAGCAGTAGCGCTCCCAACGGTGGGCCAAGCAAGCTGAGCAGGCCGTGGATCGTCTGATTGAGTCCGCTGATGCGAGTATAGTGCTTCTCGGGCACCATCAGAGTTGTGGAAGCAGCCATGGCCGGCCAGTGGAAGCTTCCGCCCAGAGATCGGGCCAGCATGACAACGTAAATATGCCACACCTCCATCGTTCCGGACCAAAACAAATAGGCGAGCCAGAGTCCCACCAGCGCAATAAACGAGTCGGCCACGATCATGACAACCCGACGATTCCATCGATCAATCAGGGCCCCGACAAAGGGACCAAGAAGGATTTGAGGAGCCAGAGCGACCAATGAAGCCGTCGCCAACACAGTCGCCGAACCCGTTTCAAGAGTCAGCCACCATACCAAGGCGAACTGTGCTGCACGGCTCCCGATAATCGACAGCTGCTGGCCGGTCCAGATAGTAAAGAAGGGGACCATCCACTTCCGATTCCCTGATTCCAACTCTTCCTCCTTCTTCCCGATGTGTGAGGATGGCACCAGATAGTCGGTTATTCTCGGAACACCGACCCATTGGTTCGCGCCTATTTGGCGGCTACGTTGACGTTATCAACGGCAATGGCCGGACAAACGAGCTTCCCACTCACGCGATTGAGCCAGCGTCGCTCGATGCGAATCTCCGTGTAATCGGCGGAGCTATCTGCGATTGCCTGTCTGATGATCCCTTTCACAGTCGCCTCCTGTAGCAATACATTTGAGGTGATTCTCTGCCAGACGCTTCATGCCCTTTTCAACGCACACGGACAGCAAGGCCTCGATGCAGTGATCCGAACCACCGCTGGTTAGTATGGGGTGGCTCAGGGTCGGTTCATTCAGGTTCAGATCTTGGTCTGCTTCCCAACATTCGAATCATCGTGAACCTTGAGCGATTCGGAATACTCGATCAGTCCGATCTTGCAGTGGGGACCGATCTCGATCTGCTTCCCTCGAACGATATCGGCTCGCGTGTTTTCGAGGTAGATTTCATCGCCCTCGATCAGTTCGGCTTCGACCTCACCGCCCCACGCGCTGCTCAGGGCTCGCAGCAGGGAATCGAGCAAGCCGGGATGGTCTCGCGATCCATAACGCCGGATGTCGATGCGGGCACCGCCGATCTCCTTTACACGGCACCGCCCCCCAGGATGGATCTCAATACGATCGGCCGACAGCAGACCGTGGATATCGAAACCTCCGCTGGCACGAAAGATTTCCGCCTCCACATCTCCGCCCACATGCAGTTGACCGCTTACTTTGACATATTCGGAAGAGATGTTCTCGGAGGAGCGGAAGGTGCCGGAGCATTTCAACTCCTTGACCTTGACCGGACCATCCACTTTGGCAACGCCGCTCACCTTCATCTCATCTGCAACGACGGCCTTCTCAAACTTGGCGGTTCCCGAAACGCTCAGGCGAACAACCTCGCAATGGCCGCTAACGCGTCCGGCTCCGGACATTTTGAGTTCTTCTGCATACAGATCCCCGCTGATTTTGCCCGCGCCGGATATGGAAACACGGGAGTAGGAGCCTCCGGCAATGTTACCGGCACCGGAAATGCTCACTGACTTTCTCTCTTCACTCATGGTTCTCCCTCCCGCAATCTTGGTTCTCGGAAGATGTTTCATCCACGACGCCCGGCCCACAACACTTGGCGAGATCCAGTTTGACTTGTTGAAGCATCGCCGCCAAATCGATGGAATCAATCCGTCGCATCTCGGGATCTACGATGAGTTCGTCCCGCGCGATCACTATGACGCTGATCTCGGCAGAGATGCCTGCGCCGGTGAGCTGTTTGCGGAGAAGGTGCAACGTCTTCCCTTCAAGCGCTGTCAGATCTACTCCCGTTTTCGCGACGGCCTGATTCAGCGTGCGGCCGGCAAGCTCGACTTCTTCTTCGCGAGACGATCGGCGCAGTTTCTTCAACACAGCCAAGCACAAGGCATCGCGGAGTGAGAGCGTGCCTGCCTCGTCCTCGACGATCCCACAGGAGCGCGCCAGATCCTCGTCGAACCATCTTAGTTGCCTCAGTTTGCCGAAGGCGATCTGAAGCTTGGCGTTCACGTGCTCCGAGATGACTTCAGCCAGATCATCCAGGGCGTGTTCACCTTTCATGTCCTTGATTCGGCCGATACGCTCGACAATCTTGTCTTTGGGAAAGAACGTTTCCTGTCCCGTGAATGTCGACCGACGGATGAACCAGGACTCAGGAATCAGGCCCTTCCGCTTCCAGCGATAGAGCTGTCCATAGGAAATTCCCATCTGCTCAAGAACTTCCTTTTTCGAAATCAGGTGCTCATCTCCCATCTGAGCCTCCTTTCGGAACAACACATTGTTTCTCTAACACTGACAAGGTGTCTCTTCTCTGATCACGAATCCGCGATGCTCGTTGATCGAGACGGACTTCAGCTTCTTCAAGCTTCGGATAGATTTTCTCTGCTGAGCTTTCATTATTGTGTCTTCGTGAACAAGTTTCGCCAGCATCTTGAGTTCGAAATCGGATGTCATTGTTGCTTCACCTCCTGAAGTCTCAGGATGGCAGTATAACATCACACTGTTACGTTGTCAAGTTCCGCACTCTTCCTGTCTCTGTCTGATTCCCGGCCGGCTGAGAGAATCAATCTGACCTTCTGCATCGCCATCGTGGCCATTGCCGTCGTACTGACTTTGTTATCGGGGCTACTTCATTTCTTGCTGACCGTTGTCGTCGTTCTGACCGTTCTCGTCGTCATCTGGAAATGGCCCCATTCCAAGTATCTGCCATTCCTGCAGAAGCTGCGTTTCGCTGGTCGCATTCAGAGAGAGTTCGCCGCGACCGCGGAGAACTCCAAGCAACTGAGCCCCTGGCTCAGTTGCCCGGACACATGGCCGTGACTTCCGGATCGATCCCCTTGTTCCCGTAGGCCTTGTCGAAATGGGACGCAAACTCGGTTGCCAACTTGGTTGCCCTCGTATCGTAGGCCACAGGATCGTTCCAAGATTCGCGAGGATCCAGCAGCTCCGTGGGAACACCGGGGCAGGTTCTCGGAATCGATACGTGGAACAGCTCGTTTGCATCGTACTCGACGTCACGAAGCTCGCCGGAGAGAGCGGCATGGACCATGGCGCGAGTAAGATCGATGTCCACTCGCCCGGCTTCGCCGTAAGGACCTCCGACCCAGCCGGTGTTGACAAGATAAACGTCGGCGCCATGTGCATCGAGTTTGTCTCCCAGCATGCGTGCATAGACGCCGGGGTTTCTCGGCATGAACGGTTCTCCAAAGAATCGTGAGAAGGTTGTCTTGGGCTCGACGATCCCCGTCTCCGTCCCTGCCAGCTTGCTGGTGTATCCCATCAAGAACCAGAGCATTGCTTGCTCTTTGGTCAATCGGGAGATGGGAGGTAATACACCGTTGGCATCAGCTGTCAGGAAGAGAATGGTGGTAGGGTGATCGCCTACGGAAGACGGCTTGATATTGGACAGGTAGGACAACGGATACGACCCGCGCGAATTGGGAGTCAAACGATCGTCAGTCAGATCAAAGGTGCCGTCGGGATAAACCATCGCATTCTCCACAACGGCACCATGCTGCTCGTAGTCATCCTCGTGCATGATGGCGCGGAAGATCTCAGGCTCTTTGGCCGCATCGAGATCGATCAGTTTGGCGTAGCATCCGTTCTCGAAGTTGGCGATTCCATTGTCAGACCATCCGTGCTCGTCGTCTCCGAGCAGGGCGCGTCTAGGATCGGCTGACAATGTCGTCTTGCCGGTGCCCGAAAGCCCGAGAAGTAAGGCGATGTCTCCATCGGGCCCCTCGTTGGCCGAGCAATGCAGCGGCAGAATGCCTTCCGCAGGTAGCAGATAGTTCATCACCGAGAACATCAGCTTCTTGACGGAACCGCAATAGGCCGAGCCAACAACCACACCGATGCGGCGATCCAAGTCCATGGCAATGACCATCGTCGAGGTTCCTCCGATGCGCGGATCGACGCGCAAGCGGCCTTCATAGCGGGCGGGATCCAGCTTGTCGTAGGGCAACGCCAGCAACGTGAACGGCCGGTCGGCAAACACGCTGATTTCGATGTTCTCGGGTACAAGTCGGAACATGTTGTCAGCAAACAGCGAAGTGAGTGCGCGTGGTGACAAGAGCTTCACCGGAAGCGCGTACAACAGATCGGCGCCGATGACTCGATCCAATTCGTAGACATGAGGTTTCTCGTTCAGCGCCGCGAACGCATCTTCCAGAACCATATCGAAGGTCTTCTCGTCGATGGGAATGTTGTTGGGCGAAACCCAATCGATCGTTCCCGAGCTTTCGGGACGCCGCACCGTGAGCGTATCTTGTGGACTACGTCCGGTGGACTCGGGAGGAGTCCAGGTCGCAAGGGCCCCACCAACGCTTACGATCGCCTCGCGCCGCCTGACGGCATCGCGAATCAGCTGATCGCGTCCGGGATTGCTTACTACGGTAGGTCGTTCAAGAAGCGTGGCCAGTTTATGAGTGAAATCCATCATCATCCCCCAATTCCGCGCGCGGACCCCGAGGTCCGCGGAGGTTGCCGGATCATATCAAACAACAGACACATTCGAAAGGGTAGATGCGAGATTCCGCATGACGGAACGCGACATGCGGCGACCTAACGGTTTGTTCGAGGCGGCAACCATAGAGAAAGGGCGTTCAGATGCATGTCAAACTCGGCGATCGGTTTCACCGGGATTTCCCTGATGCAGATCCGCCCCCATTGGTCGATACTTGGGAGTGTCACACGTCAGACGAAACCGGCGAATGAGCCCGCCTGCAAACGGCTGTATAGACGTGTCCCGAGAAGTCGCGCTCAATCGCCCAGTCTGAACAAGCGGATCGAATTCTCCGTGGTTTGCCGAGCGACGTCTTCCACTGAGACGTCTTTGAGCCGTGCAATCTCCTCGGCGACATACTGAACGTAAATCGGTTCATTACGCCCACCGCGATACGGAACCGGCGTGAGATAGGGACAATCGGTTTCCAGCAGAATTCGATCCAGAGGGGCGTGCTTGACCGCCTCCCGTAGCACTTCGTTCCTAGGAAACGTAAGCGGCCCGCCGATCCCCAGATGAAGCCCCATGCCAAGAAAAGTATCGGCCAACATCCGATCCCCCAGGAACGAATGCACTACGCCGCAATGGCGTTTGCCTGTCTCGTTCAGGATGACGAGCAAATCGTCCGTCGACTCCCGATTGTGCAAGCAGACGGGGAGGTTCAATTCGATCGCAAGGTTCAGTTGTTGCCGCAACGCGGAACGTTGCCGATCGCGAGGCGATAGGTCGCGATAGTAGTCAAGGCCGATCTCACCGATCCCCACCACGAGATCGCCTTGAGCAAATTCCTTCAGCTCGATCAGTGCAGCCTCATCGACAAACTTCGCGTTGTGGGGATGAATCCCCACCGTGGCCCAAGTACGTCGATATCGGCTCGCCAACCGTACCGCTTCTCGGCTGGAACGAAGCGACGATCCGATCGTTAGAACCCCTATCTCAGCTTCGGAACAACGGGCGATCACGGCAGCTCGATCAGCCTCAAAGGCACGGTCATCGAGATGAGCGTGGCTGTCGATCCATTTCATGATTCCAACTCCTTGAGAATGCACGGGAGTTCATCGAGCAGATCTGACGGCATCAGCGAACGCTCTGAATACCGGCTGGCCCATCGTTCGGCGGCCAAACCATGAATGTAGGGGGCCGTGATGGCGGCATCGGGCAGCGAACTTCCACCGGCGATCAAGCCGGCCATCAATCCCGTAAGCACATCGCCCGATCCCCCGGTGGCTAGTCCCGTGTTCCCCGTTGGATTGACGACCATCTGTCCATCAGGCAACCCGATTACCGTCGGCCGTCCTTTGAGCACCAGGATCAGAGCGTGCCGGGACACGAAATCCTCGACGTGTGCCAACCGATTCTCATCGACATCGCGAGCGGACGATCCGATCAGAGCCCCGAATTCCCCAGGATGAGGCGTCAGGACAGCACGTCCGGCCGATTCGACAAGGAGATCGGTGTGACCGATGAATGCATGAATGGCATCGGCATCGATCACCAGTTTCCCGGGGAAGGCTTCGATAATTCGTCGCACCGTCTCCATCGTCCCGGGGTCTCGCGAAAGTCCGGGACCGATGGCCAGCACATCGGCTCGCTCCATTGCGGGTCTCAAGCGTTCGAGGACAGCAGGATCGACCAACCGGCCGTCATCATCGGGAAGAGGAACGGTGATGGCCTCAGGAACGGCCGCTTGGACCACCGGCGCGATAGTCTCAGGCAACGCCAACGTCACCAACCCGGCACCTGCACGAAGGGCGCCTCGTGCGTAAAGAATGGCTGCTCCCGTCATCCCCTGAGACCCGACCACCGCCAGTATGTGCCCAAACGTTCCCTTGTGTCCGGCTGGTTCCCGGAACGGCAACATCGGCGCGATCGTGTCAGAATCATGGACTCGCGCCGTCGGAGAGACTCGAGATACCGTCTCTTGGGGATAGTCCACGCCTACGATGTAAACGTCGCTACAGTACTCGGCCGCCGGATAGAAACAGTGACTCGGCTTGTAAAAGCCCATCGCCAGCGTGACGTCGGCTCGAACCGCAGGCCCCAGCACCTTACCCGAGTCCGAAGGCAGTCCCGAAGGCAAGTCAAGGCTGATGATCGGCACGGACTTGCCATTCAGAAGCTCGATAATGTACTCGTCCTCGCCGATTAGCGGTCGGGACAACCCGCTTCCGAACAAACCGTCGATAACGCAATCGACTCTTTCCATGGCCTCATCCAGAAGGTGCAGGTCCATTCCCAACACGTCGATCGTCTCACCAAGATCCGTCAAACGATCGGCCATCGTTCGTGTAAGCTGCGAGCACAAATCCATTCCGCGTCGAGCAAACGTACGAACCGTTACTCCGGCTCGCTGAAGACGGCGAGCAACCACAAAGGCGTCTCCACCATTGCCTCCTGGGCCGGCCAATAGGATTGCCGAGTTGGGGTGGAGGTGTGAGAGAATCCAGTCGGCAGCATGGGTACCGGCCGATTCCATCAGCCTCTCAGCCGGCGTGCCCGCAAGAACTGACGCTTCATCCAGCCATCGTTGCTGCGCCGCTGTCAGGATCCAACCACCATCGTGCGTCATAGGGCGACCTCGGTCGTTTTCGGCTTCACACTCCACTCCGAAAGGATTTCGTCTGTCACATCTCCCACACTTTGGCCGGTGACGTGGATCCAACGAACCGCCTCATCGCGGCGAAACCAGGCCATTTGCCGGCGTACGAGCTGCCAAGTGCGGTTGGACACGATTCGCACATATTCCTCTGTTGCCAGCTTGCCATCCAACACCTCGAACGCCTCGGGGACACCGATCGTGCGATAGGCCTGCACGTCCTGAGTCAGCCCACGGGTTCGCAGCTGAGCGATCTCATCGATGACGCCGCGATCCAGCATTCGGCAAATCCGCTTTTCGATCAAAGCGCGATGCTCGGCACGTTCGCGGCACAATCCCACTATATGGAAATCTTCATGTAAGGGCTCGGCTTCGGACTGCCACTGACTCATCGGCTTACCCGTCGAGCGGAAGACTTCGAGCGCCCTTGTGATCCGCAATCGATCGTTTCGATGGATCTTCTCTGCTGCCGTGGGATCGATCGATTCGAGCTCACTGAATAGGTCGTCGATCGGCCGCCTCTTCATTGCAGAGCGTAGATCCTCATCCTTACCCGAACCCTCGAAGATGCCGCGCAGAATCGCTCCCAAATAGAGCGTCCCTCCACCAGCAAGTATGGGTTGATGATGTCGATTCCGAATCTCAGGAAGCAGCCGCGCAACACTTGATCGAAAGGCCATCGCATCGTAGTTACCGTTGATGGGAACGCAATCGATCAGGTGATGGGGAATACCGTCTCGCTCATCGAGCGACGGCTTGTCGGTCACGATGTCCAAGCCAATGAAGAAGGCACGTGAGTCCGCTGAGATAACTTCGCCGTTTGTACGACGCGCAAGTTCGATGGCAACAGCCGTTTTCCCCGATGCCGTCGGCCCGAGAACGACAAGCACAGGTGTTCGGGCTCGCTGCGGGCCCATCACATCAGTCCTCGGCCAGCAATAGCTCGCGGAAACGTTTCAATTCGGCCCGGCGAGACGGGTGCTTCAGTTTTTCGATCGCCTTGATCTCGATCTGGCGAACGCGCTCGCGCGTGATGTTGAACTTGAGAGACACGTCCTTGAGAGTTCGCGGATGCCCATCCTCAAGCCCATAGCGAAGTTTGAGAATCTCGCGTTCACGTTCGTCCAATTGATCGAGCGCGCGTGCCAGTTGCTCTTTGAGGAACATGCGGAACGTCTCCTTGGTCGGGGACGGGGAAGACGGATCTTCGATGAAATCACCCAGGGTATCCTCGTCCTCTTCGCCGAACGGACGCTCCAAAGACGCCGTGTATTGCGACACGGATTCCACTTTCTTGATCTTGTCGATCGACATGCCCGTCAACTCGGACAGGTCTTCCAACGTCGGAGCCGAGCCGTGTGACTGAATGAATTCGCGCTTGACGCGATTCAGTTCCCGGACGGTCTCGATCATGTGCACAGGCACGCGAATGGTTCGCGATTGATCGGCAATCGCCCGGGTAATGGCCTGTCGAATCCACCAAGTGGCATAGGTCGAGAACTTGTAGCCGCGAGTGTAGTCGAACTTCTCTACCGCCTTCATCAACCCCATGTTCCCTTCTTGAATCAGATCGAGGAACGACAAACCCCGGTTCATGTAGCGCTTGGCGATGGACACCACCAAGCGCAGGTTGGAAATGGTGAGCCGATCTCGCGCTGCCGTTCCGGCGACCACCGATATTTCCAACTCCTCTCGCTCCGTCGCTTGAGGAAGTTCGTCGCCGAGTTTCTCCTCGAACCCTGACGAGATCATCAGCTCGGCGGCGGCAATTCCCTTTTCAGCCAGGTCTTCGCACTGCGTGCGCTCGATGTCCGACAGGTTCTTGCTCTTCTTGAGTTTGGCAGCGGCTTCTTTGCCGATGATGACGGCGATCGACAATTCGGCATAGGTTCCGATTTCCATCGCTTTGGCGAGTTCGACCTCGCCTTCTTTGGTGAGCAGCGGCACTTTGCCGATCTCCCGGAGGTAGGTTTTGACAGGATCTTCTCGGCGGGAACTGGCTTTCCCGTCGATCCAGGCCTGCCGCGCTCGAGTGGCAACCTTTGACTCGACTTTGGCTTCTTCGAGCGGTTCGTCTTCCGATTCGTCATCCTCCATCAGATTCTCGGGATCGGTGAGATCCTCATCCGCCGCCTTTTTGGGAGTCTTGGGATCGGCTTCTTGGGTCAGCGCATCCGCTTTTGCCGCTTTGTCCAGTTCTCCTTCCAGAATCTCGGGGACGTTCTGTTCTTTAGGAGCCTTCGCTTTCGCTTCCTTCTTCTTTGTCTTGCTGCTCGTGGTCTTGCTGCTCGTGGTCTTGCTGCTCATGCATCCCCTCCCCTGTCGCATCCTTGGCCCGTTTCCAGGCAATGAGCAATTCGGCCTGATCCCTGACTAGCTTGTTCCACAACTCCCAGTCTTCATGTTCGGCGCTGTCCTTAATCATCTGAGCAAGTTCCAGTAGGCGCTTTTCTATTGCTGGAAGGCGCGCAATCCATTTGACTGCTTCTCTCACTGCAATCTCTGGATTGATCGGCTTGTCATCCAATGCATAGAAGCTTGCACGACGAGCCCCCTCTTCGTCCAGCTCGGCAAGAATCTCCGAGAGATCTGTTAGTCCATTCTGCAGGCAACTGACAATGGGACGGTTTGCTTCGGAAAAATCCTCAGGATCAACTAGGGCCGATACTTTCCCCCAGGGGAGATCCCCCCTCAGCACGAGCGAGAGGATGTCGTTTTCAATGGACTCATGTTCCATCTCATACCGCGCGCTACCATCAGCAGAGCGCGACTGAGGCTTACCAGCAAGCTCGTTTCTCACAAACTCGATTCGCATCTCCGTTAGATCGGAGATTAGTCGGACAACCTCGTTATGAAGCACTACGCCTCGGATCGCCTGGGAAAACTCTCGGGCTTCCTCTAGGAATCGCTCTTTCCCCCGGACAGTCGTCACGTCATGCCGCGCCTTGAGCGACTCGATGAAGAACTCGTGGAACGGGAGTGCGGCATCGAGCACCTCCTGCATCGCTTCAGCGCCACCCTTGCGTACCAGCCCGTCGGGGTCTTCGCCGGTCGGAAGCCGAGCCACGCGCACGTTCAATCCGACGTTACGAAGGATCTGCATGCCCCGTAACGATGCGGCACTCCCGGCTGCGTCTTGATCGTAGGCAATGACCACCTCGTCTACGAACCGCTTCAATAGCTCGGCCTGGCCTTGCGTCAACGAGGTTCCCATGCTGCCGACAGCATTGAGGATGTCTGCTTGTTGGAGTGAAAGCACGTCCGTGTAGCCCTACCAACACCGCCGCTCGCGTCTGCGACATTCGCTCCCTGGCCCATGAGATTCCGTAGACCAGCTGTCCCTTGTCGAACAACGGAGTCTGAGAAGAGTTCAGGTACTTCGGCTCCCCCTCAAAGGCGCGCCCTCCGAACCCAACCGGACGGCCCGACAAGTCCAAAATGGGAAAGATGGTGCGGTCGCGAAATCGGTCGTAGATGCCATTCTCTCCCTGGACGAGCAAACCCAGCTCCAGCAGGGTCGCTTCCCCGTGCTTGGAGAAGGTCCGCTTGACGTTCTCCCACCCGGGAAGCGCATAACCAAGACCATATGTCATCCAGCAGGATTCGGGATAGCCTCGATTCAACAGGTACTCTCTTGCTTTCTCTCCGGCATCCGAACGCAGGTTCTTGGCGAAGGAATTGGCCACCTCGGCCATGATGGAACGTAACTCGTCTCGGGCGCCGTCTTCGGTCGCATCGAACGACATGCCGACCTCTTCGGCCAGCCTTCGAACCGCTTCGATGAACGACAACCGTTCGATCTTCATGACGAAGGCGATAACATCCCCGCCTTCCCCGCATCCGAAGCAATGCCACAGCCCCTTCTCGACGCTCACCGTCATGGACGGGGTATCGTCCTTGTGAAACGGGCACTTTCCTTTGAACCCGGACCCGGATTTGGTCAACGTGACATAGCGCGAGATGATGGAAAAGACATCCAGCCGAGCCTTTATCTCTTTGACATCAGCACGTCGCCCCGGCATCGATCACCTCAGCATTCGAATATAGGGATTGATCTGGCGCTCGCAATCCAGTGTGGTGGATTCACCATGTCCCGGATACACATCGTAGTCCCCCGGCAAGCCCGTCAAACGTTTGAGCGAGTCGGCCATGACCTCCATCGAGCCGCCCGGCAAGTCAGTCCGACCGATCGAACCGGCGAACAAGACATCACCGACGAACAGAGCATCTTCGACCTGCAGAACGATGCTTCCCGGCGAGTGACCTGGCAGATGCAGCACCTTCACTCCCGATATGATCTCGTCTCCGTCCTCGACATGGCGATGAATCGGATCGTGATCCGGAAAGAATTGGTCGACAAACGGCAGATCGTCGCGATGCATCACGATCTCCGGTGCGTTGATCGCCCAGGTTCCTCCCACGTGATCGAAGTGCCCGTGCGTCAGAACAACCACGTCGACGGATCGATCTCCGATCAGGGAATGAAGCGCAGGGGAATCCTCGGCCGGGTCGATCAGGAGCGTGCCGGATTCCAGCTCAATGAGGTAACAATTGGTTCCCAATGAACCCAGACAAGCAGACGATACGCGCATGCAAACTCCTTACGCTCGAGCAACCGTCATCGCGACGACGGATTGCGCGCCACCTCGCTTCAGCGTCCGAGCACATTCCTCAACTGTCGATCCCGTCGTATAGATATCATCAACAAGAAGCACGTGTTCTTGCCTACATGGTAACAGTCGGAAGACATCCCGCAAGTTAGTTATTCGCTCCGCTGCGGAAAGCCCGCTTTGCGGTGGGGTCTCGCGTGTTTTGGCCAACAGCCTGATCAAGGGGAGATTCAGCTGCTTGGCAATGACGCGTGCCAATACCTCGGCTTGATTGAACCCGCGCACCCGCCGATCACGCCTCGTCATGGGAACGAACGTGATTGTGCTGAACTCATGAACTGCATCCCGGGCAAGCAGGGCCGCAGCCATTCGTTCGCCCAGCCATCGTCCGACGGCCATTTCGCGCTCGAATTTGAAAGACCGTACCAGACGTCCGCAGTCCCCGTGATAGGGTCCCAAGGAGAAGACGCGATCCACTGCAAGGAGCTGTGTTCCGCAACGCAAGCACAGATCGATCGATGGATCATCGACCGGCCCGCAGCAATGTTGGCAACGCGGCCCTTCGAAGGACGGGAAGGACGATGCGCAGTCGGAGCAAATGATTTCCAGCGTTGGCAGTTCGCGTGAACACAACGCGCAACGCGGAGGGAACAGAGCGGCCGCCAGAGACTCCAGCAGCCGCCGTCCCGTCTTTAGCATGTTAGAGCCGCAACGCCACTCGAAGCAGTTGGTTGGTGTAGCCCCACTCGTTGTCATAGAAGGCCACCACTTTAAGCAAACGTCCGTCGACCACGGCAGTCTGGGTCAGATCCACAATGCTCGCATGCGATTCACCGATGACGTCGGTCGAGACGAGCGGATCTTCGGAGACCCTAAGCACACCGGACAATTCCTCAGCGGCATGGCGTTTGAGTACGGCATTGACATCCTCAACCGTGACCGGTTGCCTCATTTCGAGTGTGATGTCGCTGACCGATCCGGTCGGAACCGGGACGCGGAACGCAATGCCGTCCATCCGTCCTGCGAGCGAAGGAATGACCTTCTCGGTGGCGATGGCCGCACCGGTGGTGGTGGGAATGATGTTGATGGCGGCGGCACGGCTGCGTGTCATTGAACCATGCATACCATCCACCAATTGCTGATCGGCTGTGTACCCGTGAATTGTGGACAAGAACGCGTGCGCGATGTCGAATTCCTTCTCCAACACGTACATCAGCGGAACCACGGAATTCGTTGTACAAGACGCAGCCGAGACAATGTCTTGATCGGCAATCTGATCATGATTCACGCCATACACGATCTGCGGAATCTTGTCCGCTCCCTCGCCCTTGCTGGGAACCGACTGTAACACGCGCTTGGCGCCGGCTTGGAGATGGCGATTCGCCCCTTTCGGCCCACTGTAGGCACGGAATACACCAGTGGCCTCGATGACAAGGTCGATGTTCATCTCTCCCCAAGGCAGTTGATCGGGTTCGCGCTCCGCCAGGAACCGGACCGTGGTTCCGTTGACGCACAATCCCCCGTCCGCGACTTCGACGGTGCCAGAATACTTGCCGTACACCGAGTCGTTGATCAGCAGATATCGCGCCATATCCAGCTTGAAGAACGGGTCGTTGATCGCCACGATTTCAATCTCCGGATGTCCAAACGCCAACCGGAATAACGCCCGTCCGATCCGTCCAAACCCGTTGATTGCCACCCTCTTCATGATCGATGCCTCCTCTAGCTTGCTGTCGCTTTGACCATTTCGACGAAATACTTGTGAACTCGCGTATCTTCCGTCAATTCCGGATGGAAGCTGGCCACGACGATGTTCTCCTGCCGCGCCATCACCAACCATCCTTCATGGCTTGCCAGCAGCCGCACATTCGGCCCGTGGCTGGTGATATAGGGTGCTCGGATGAACACCGCCGGCACACTCTTCCCAATTCCTTCGACGTCAAGGACGGTTTCGAAGCTGTCCACTTGCCGTCCTGATGCATTACGCGAGACCGTGATGTCAATAGCTCCGATGTACTCGGAATCACGTCCCTCGATCCCCGTCGCCAGCAGAATCATGCCGGCACAGGTTCCGAACATCGGCAACCCGCTTCTCGCTAGTTCTTTCAGACGGTTCAAGAAACCATCATTCGCCAGCAAGGAAATCGCCGTCGACTCCCCTCCAGGAAGAATCAAGCCGGAAAGCCCTTCCAGATCTGTCTCCGTCTTCACGACGCGCGACTCGACGTCCAACCGATTCAGGCTGGCGACATGCTCTCGTACGGCCCCTTGGAGGGCCAAAACACCCACGATCATTTTCCGCGTGTCTGCATCATCTCGTGCTCGGGGATTTCCTCGATGGCAATACCGGACATGGCCTCGCCCAAACCGGCGGACACGGACGCAATCTTTGCCGCATCCTCGAAGTGCGTGGTCGCTTCCACGATGGCGCGGGCACGCTTGGCCGGATCGGTGGATTTAAAGACACCGCTTCCCACAAAAATTCCGTCGCAGCCCAGCTGCATCATCATGGCCGCATCGGCAGGTGTGGCGATCCCGCCGGCAGCGAAGTTAACGACCGGTAGCCGTCCGTGCTCGCGGATGGCAAGCAACATTTGATAGGGCGCTTCAAGATCCTTGGCCATCGTCATGAGTTCTTCCTCAGGTGCGGCAATGACTTCGCGAATCTGCTCGTTCATCAATCGCATGTGACGGACAGCCTCAACAACGTTGCCCGTTCCCGGCTCTCCTTTGGTGCGAATCATGGCGGCGCCTTCCGCCAGCCGGCGACAAGCTTCCCCCAAGTTGCGAGCGCCACAGACAAAGGGCACGGTGAATCCCCACTTATTGACGTGATAATCGGGGTCGGCCGGAGTTAGAACCTCGGATTCGTCGATGTAGTCCACCCCAAGAGACTGCAATACTTGTGCCTCCACGAAGTGTCCGATACGAACCTTGGCCATCACGGGAATCGTGACGGTATCCATGATTTCTTGAACCTTCTTCGGATTGGCCATGCGGGCAACGCCGCCCTGCGCACGAATATCGGCAGGCACGCGCTCCAATGCCATGACGGCAACGGCTCCCGCCGTTTCAGCGATCTTCGCTTGTTCGGCCGTGGAGACGTCCATGATCACGCCACCCTTCAGCATCTCGGCCAAACCACTTTTTACGCGATACGTTCCCTTCTTCTCCATCGCGTTCACCCCTAGTAGAACAGCATTTCAGGCCGATTATACCGAGCGAACTGAAGTCGCGAAAGGGGAGGGAATCCCACTGTCACCCTAAGCAGGACCTAGCCACGGTATTCCCGTTGCTCGGCGTCCGCCCAATTGAGCTTCTCGTCGAGCACGCGGAAGAAGGTGGGAGAATCAGCCAGTCGAATGAGATACGTGGGAATCTCGGCGCGGCGTACGACGATTTCCACGCCGGGAGCCAGTTCGGATATGTAATCGCCGTCGGTGAACAGCCGCACCGGCGTCATCGCGACCACGCGGATGATCTCGTCGGGTGGGAAGATCACCGGGCGGAGCCCCAGCTTGTGAGCGGCAAGGGGCGTTGCCAGGATACAGGCGGCCGGTGGGACAATCACGGGACCTCCAGCAGACAGGCTATAAGCAGTCGAGCCAGTGGCCGTGGACAGGATCACGCCGTCACCTGGAAACGCAGACACCACGCCGTCGCCCCACGACAGCTCGATCTCGCAGAACGGCGATTCCTTAACTCCGGTGATGACGAGATCGTTCAGCACGGTCCCCTCGGAATCAGCAGCACGGAACGAGAGTCGCATCCGTTCTTCGACGAGGAATCGATCGGCCAACAGCTTGTCCATGACTTGCAGGAGGTTGTTGATCGTTGCCTGGGTGAGGAAGCCGAGGCTTCCCAGGTTGATGCCCAGAACGGGAATGGCCGTCTTGGAGAAAAGCTCGGCGGCGCGTAGCACGGTTCCGTCTCCTCCAAGTGCAACCACGATCGCGTTCTCGTCATCACGCAAGATCGGCTCGGAAACGGGAACTGCGTCGATGTCGTGTCCTTGGCACCACACCTTGAGATCGGCCAGCGTTTTCAGTGCCCTGGGCTTGGTGACGTTAGTGACCAGGTAAATCCGTGCCAGATTCATGTTCGCATGGTAGCGAGCAGCTCAACCCACATCAAGAGGATTTTCTGCCGACGTATTTCCATCGGCAGACGATTCGCTCGATAACCTCTATGATGATGTAGAGAGCCAAACCTAGGACAGCCATTGCCAGAATTCCTGCAAACGCCTGCGGGGGGCTGTACATCATATTCGTCTTGATGAATGATCCCAGCCCTCCACGTGAGACGTCTACAGCGCCCGAGATCTCAGCTATGTAGAGAAATGCCATCCCAAGGCCGACACTAACTCGAAGACTGGTAAGGATCGACGGCAAGGTCGCAGGAAGAATGACGTGCCTGTATATCTGCCATCGTGAGCCTCCAGCGGACAGAACGCTCGTTACATGCTCTCGCTCGATGTGTTTGGCTGCACCTCGCGCTGAAACAAGGAGCTGAAAGAAAAGCGCGATTGCTACAATGGCAACCTTGACCGGATTTCCTATTCCAAACACAAGAAACAGCAAGAGAATGAAGGCGACCTGCGGAATCGGGTAAATCAAGTAAATCATAGGCGAAATTAGTTGGTCGAGCCTCCGTTCGTGGCCTATCAGCAAACCCAACGGGTATCCTGTGAAGAACGCAATGAGGATAGCGAGAATCAGCCGTAGAGCGCTTATCCAGAAATTCCGAAAGAGCATGGGGCCAAGACGGATAACCTCCGCCATTGCTCGAATGGGGGTTGGCAAGAACGCACGCCCTTTGACGGCCTCGACAATCACGCTCGCGACTTGCCAAACAATCAACACAATGATGATGCTTAGCACATACATCGAGATCTGTCCCAGAATCGAGCGATCCTTGAGCTTCGTTCTGATTGCGTTCCGAATCGTTTGCATGCGCCTCATGATGCCAACGCCCCTCGAAGCTCTTCCACAGTCTGTCCAAAGGCAGCAGCAGATCGATAGTCTTTCTCCCCCATCTCGGGGTTCATTACTATCCTCTTGATTTTCGCCGGTTGGTCGGTCAGCACGACGACGCGCTGTCCCAGGAAGGCAGCCTCCTCGATGTCGTGCGTGACCAGCACGAGTGTAAACCGATGTTGTTTCCACAGCTCGAGGAACAAATCCTGAATACGCTCTCTGGTGAGCGTGTCAAGCGAAGCCAACGGTTCGTCCATCAGCATCGCAGACGGCGACGTGGACAAGGCACGGGCGATGCCTACACGTCGTTTCATTCCCTCGGACAATTCGGCCGGGAACCGGCTCTTAACCTCACCCAAACCAAGATCTTCCAGCACGGCATCGGCCGTCTTCCGAGGATACTCTTTGTTGAGGAGCAGACTAAGATTCGCGTTCTGTGATACCGTTTTCCAAGGAAGGAGTCCGGCGTTTTGAAGGATGAGCGCGATTTCCTTGCGCGGGCCGTTCACAGGGACATCACCGATTTCGATCGTTCCAGACGCCGCCTGATGTAGTCCCGCCATCGCGAACAACAGAGACGTCTTCCCGCATCCTGAAGGACCAATCAGAGCTAGGCTCTCGCCACGTCCAACATCTAGGGATACGTCTTCGACCGCGCGAACGGCGTTTGCCCCTCGACCATATTCGACAACAACACTACGAACGGAAATCATGGGAGAAACTGCCAATCAACAAACTCATCATAGTCGGGTGAGTTGCCGTAGAGATATCCTTTCGTTAAGACCCAGCGGGCGATTCGATCATACTCGTCAGATTCCAACGTGCTGAGAAGCTCGAAGGTTGGGATTGGAAGTGCATCAAGCACGTCTTGGCCGATTAGTTCGACATCGGCTGCCTGGAAGAAGAGAGACACAGCAACTTCAAGTCCTGTCTCCACAAGTTCATTCCTAGAAATCTGATTGAGACGGACAATCGCTTCGGAGATGGCGGCATGAAAGGCTTCCACTACCTCTGGGTAATTGTCTACAAAAGATTGTCGGAACAACACCACGCATGGAGGCAATACAAGATCTTCGAAATCTGAGAGCAATACCAGCTTAACAGGCTCCCCACCAGGAGGGGCATAAGCTGCAATGTACGATACATACGGTTCGGGAAGCACAGCTGATCCAAGCCATTGAGCGCCTAGCATCGCTGCTAATTGCAGCATGTCAGTGAAGTGGCCGAATTTCGCACTTCGCTCATCTCCCCCAGGAGTGTTTTCAATGAGACGATCCAGTATGAATTCATAGTCACTCCGATGCAGAATCCCGATTAGTTGATTGGATGCAAGGAGGTCCGGGAATGTGTCAATTCGGAAGGAAGCGGGAGAAAGGAGACCTAAAGCAACGCTCCCGCTTTGAGGCCGAGATCTGGCAGCAGCAGTTATAACAAGTTCCAGCCCGGTAGACGCATCAAGAATCGCATGCGTGACATCTGACATCAGTCCATCAAGATTTCCTGTGTGCAGTGCAGCACTTCGTTCATCGATATCCGAGAACCCGACCAGTTTGACAGATATCCCATGTGACTCAAACAAGCCCCATTCTTCTGCGAATGCCACCGGAAGAGCTTCCATCACCGGCGGTAGACTGAATCGCAACGTAGGAAGGGTTTCTCCTGTTACTGCCACGGAAAAGATCAACAAACAAAACAGAACTGCACCCCGAGTTCGTCTCATCTTGCCCCCTCGCGTAGGTTCGGATCGCTGTCAGATTATAGCGGCCCGGCTCTTTTCGACCAATCGATCGCCAATTTGCACTTCCTTTGGTCATTTCAGCCATCGCACCTTTCTCCAAACAGGTCGATCGAGTATCATTACGCTTCTATGGACCGGCTGTCTACGTGGTTGTGGCGCTATAAGGGAAGGGTCTTTGCGGGGTTTCTTTCACTCCTGGTCGTCAACTCAGCGACCATCCTTGTCCCTCTTGTGATCCGCTCGGCTATCGATCGACTGACCCAAGGCGAAGGCGATTTGCTCGTCAGCGGACTGATGATCACCGGGCTGGCGTTTGTTGCAATGGTGTTTCGATTCTTGTGGCGCTATTTCTTCATCGGAACTTCGCGGCGCATCGAACGGGAACTCCGATCCAAGCTATACAACCACTTCCTGTCGCTATCCGCCTCGTTCTACAACGAAAAGAAGACAGGCGATTTGATGGCACATGCCACCAATGACATCGACGCCGTTCAGCGCGCCTGCGGATTCGGCATTCTCACCATCGTCGACCCGTTGTTCGTCATCCCCATTTCGGTCGCGATCATGATTTCCATCGATCCTCGACTCACTCTCTATGCCGTGCTTCCGCTTCCCATTTTGACCGTGTTCATGCTCGGATTCGGAAAAGTCATCCACCGCCGCTTCGAGAAAGTGCAGGCTTCCTACTCCGTCTTAATGGAGAAAGTCCGAGAAAACGTCGCAGGGGTGCGGGTTCTCAAGTCATTTGTGCAAGAGGTGGGAACCGAGGACGACTTCGCCGTGTCCAATCGCGCCTACGTGCAGAAGAACATGGCCCTGGTGCGTGTCTGGGGACTGTTTCATCCGTTGATCGAGCTGATGTCAGGCGCCACGCTGGCCATCATTTTGTGGATCGGAGGGATCGACGTTATTCGATCCAGCATTTCTCTCGGGGATTTCGTCGCCTTCACGCAATATCTTTCCATGCTCATTTGGCCCATGATCTCGCTGGGATGGGCCGTCAATCTTCTGCAACGGGGCAAAGCATCGTTAGGCCGAATTAACCAAATGTTCGCCGAGCAGCCCGAGATCGTGAATCCCGTGAAGCCGAGATCGCTTGCCGGAACGCGGGTCTCCATTCGCGACCTGACGTTTGCCTACCCAACCGCCGAAGGAAGAAGCTCTACACCGGCTCTGTCCGACCTTCAATTGACCATCGAAGAAGGCACAACATTGGGAATCGTCGGCCTAACAGGCTCGGGCAAGTCCACTCTGGCACATCTGATCCCACGCATCTTCGATCCGCCGGTGGGCACGGTTTGCATCGGAGGCACCGACATTCGCGATATCGATATTGCCGAGCTTCGTGGCTCCATCGGTTTTGTGCCACAGGATCCGTTCCTGTTCTCGGCCACCGTTGCCGAGAACATCGCATTCGGGAATCCCGCTGCTGCAGACGATCAAATCCGGGAAGCCGCCCGCATGGCCGGCATCCACGACGAAATCCTAGATTTTCCGCAAGGTTATGAAACCACCGTCGGCGAACGCGGGATCTCATTGTCCGGCGGACAGAAACAGCGGGTGGCGATTGCCCGTGCCCTGCTGCTCGATCCGCAAATAGTGGTGTTCGACGACCCGCTGTCTGCAGTTGACGCCGAGCGCGAGGAGTTCATCCTCAATTCGCTGCGGGAATTCTTCCACGAGCGAACGAGCATCATCATCGCCCACCGTATCTCCGCGGTCATGAATGCCGATCGTACGATCGTGCTGGACAAGGGACGCATCGTCGAGCAAGGAACGCACGAAGAACTGATCGCACAAGACGGCATCTACACCCGCATTTGGAAACTCCAGCAGGCTGAGAAGCAGGTGAATCAGTCATGAGCGACCACTTCCAAGGCGACGACATCCTCGGAAAAGCGTTTGATGCTCAGCTGATGCGCCGCTTGCTGCGCTTCTTGAAGTCCTATCGCGCCTTGTTCTTGGTCTGTGTGCTGCTGACTATCGGATTGGCCGGCATCCAGCTGTTGATCCCATTCCTTACCAAGATAGCCATCGACAGCTACATGACCTTGCCTCACTCCATTGTTCAGCTTCCCGAGGCTCCCGAGGAAGGCTTTCCCATCGATCTCGGGAACGGCGAATACCTGGTTGAGACGTTGAACGTGCGTCCGGAAACCCGGCGCGAATGGGAAGAGGCCGATCTTCTATCGATCAAGCGCTACATGTTCATTCCCCAGGGATCGGAGCAGGCCGACTACGCGGCTCGATACCCGGAGGTTTTCACTGCCATACCTGGAGGCTGGATTGCATCAAGCGAAGATCTGGGACGTATGCCGGTCGAGGATCTGGAGAGCCTTCGCGGAACGGACATCTCCGGTATCGTCCGGTTGGCCGCGTTGTTTGTGGCGATTCTGCTGATCAGCTTCGTGTTCGGCGTGCTTCAGATGTATCTCCTGCAGTACACCGGGCAACGCGTGATGTACGACATGCGCAAGGAAATCTTCGCTCACGTGCTCCGATTGCCGTTGAAATTCTTCGATCGCGCCCCGGTGGGACGGCTGGTGACGCGCGTAACCAGTGACGTTCAGGCCATCAACGAGATGTTCACCTCAATGCTTGTGAATCTGTTCCGAGATGCCTTCCTCGTGTTGGGAATCCTAATTGTCGTATTCCAGCTGGAGTGGCGGCTGGCGTTGGTCATCTTCGCGTTCTTCCCGATGATCGTGTTCGCGGCCTGGCAATTCCGTAATCGCGTACGCACGGCCTATCGTGAAGTACGCAAGCAGATCGCCCGTATGAACGCCTATCTCCAGGAATCTATTTCGGGGATGCGCATCATCCAGGTATTCGTTCAGGAACTCAAAGCCAACGAGCGATTCGACGACATCAACCAAGCCAAGTACGGAGCCGATATGCGGCAGCTGGTGACGTTCGCCGTGTTCCGGCCGTTGATGAGTTTTCTCAGTTCGTTCGCCATCGCCCTGGTTATCTGGTACGGCGGATTCAACGTGCTGCGCGGCAGCCTGTCGCTCGGGGCTTTGACCGCGTTCATTCAATACGTTCGCATGTTGTTCGAGCCGGTGTTGCGGTTGTCAGAAGGATACAACGTGCTACAGGCGGCCATGGCGTCGTCCGAACGCATCTTCCGATTGCTCGACGAACCGCAAGAGGATCCCGGCCGTGGCGCCACCATCGAGTCGTTCCAAGCCAAGATCGAGTTCAAGAACGTTTGGTTCGCATACAACGAAGAGGAATGGATTCTCAAGGATGTGTCGTTTACCGCCCAGCCGGGGCAGCACGTGGCCATCGTCGGTCCGACGGGTTCGGGCAAAACCACCATCATCCGTATCCTGCTCCGCATGTACCCGATCCAGAAGGGCCAGATTCTCCTCGACGACGTACCGATTGAAGAACTCGATCTATCTTATCTCCGTGCCCAGATGGCCGTCGTACTGCAGGACGTATTCATATTCTCCGGCGACATCATGGACAACATAAGGCTTCGGTCACCAATCCCCGAGGAAACGGCTATCGAGGCCGCTAGGTTCGTAAATGCGGACTTCGTGGAGGAGCTTCCGGACGGCTACCATACCGAGGTCAAGGAGCGTGGCGTGACGCTGTCGGTAGGAGAACGGCAATTGCTTTCGTTCGCTCGTGCCGTGGCGTTCGATCCTAAAATCCTTGTACTGGACGAAGCCACCGCCAGCATCGACTCGCACACCGAGCATCTCATCCAGAACTCCCTGCGCAAGATCATGGAAGGCCGAACGTCAATCGTAATTGCACATCGTTTGTCCACCATTCGAGAGGCCGACAGCATCATCGTGCTTCATCATGGCAAGCTGCTGGAGCAGGGAACGCACGACGAGTTACTTCAGCACGACGGGCTCTATGCGGCATTGCACAATCTCCAATTCGCCGGGACGAATACTCCGCACCCCATCGAGCCCGATGCCGTCGAAACGTAGTCCGATTTCCTTTGAATCTCCGAGACCTTGATGGTTCACGTGTCACGTTTCAAAACGAAACTCGTCGTACCATCCACTTCCATTTGCCCTACGCCGGCAAGCCGTATCAGGAGAACATGGAAGGATGGGACGAAGAGCTGTCAATCAAACGGCTTCGGAGCCGATCCTGCTCGCACGCTATTGCGCGATCGTTTGCCTGTTGGGTGGGGTCGCTGTGATGTTGTGGGGATGCTTCCTGATCCCCAATCTTCCGCCCACCTCCCGGATCATCGCCGATGTTCCGGAGGGACTGCCACCGCTCATCGTCCAGTTTGACGGAACCACATCGGATGATGAAGACGGCATTGTGAGTGCTTACCGCTGGTCGTTTGGCGACGGCGCGACCTCTCAAACCATGCGACCCACCCATGTTTACACGCTGCCCGGTCAGTATTCCGTCGCCTTGACCGTGCTTGATAACGATGGGGCTTCAAGTTCGACCACGCTCATAGTTGTCGTCACGGAGCCCAACGCTCCTCCAGTCGCCGCATTCACGGCCGCACCTTCAGCCGTCGTACCTCAGGAGATCGTTCGATTCGACGCCGCCGGATCCCTCGATGAAGACGGATGGATCGTGTCATATCAATGGGATTTCGGGGACGGCACGTCTGCCCTCGGCACGACCGTTGAGCATCAGTACTCCGCTCCTGGAACGTATCCTGTCGTCCTGACAGTGCTCGACAACGACGATGCTGTGGGAACCTACCGCCGGGAACTGCTCGTGGCCGATACCAATCAAGCTCCACAGCCGCAGTTTGAGTTGTCCGCGACGGCGCTCGATCCGGGCGAGACCCTGTATTGCAGCGCAGCAGCTTCGATTGATCCTGACGGGGAAATCGTTGCCTTCGAATGGACCTTCGGCGACGGTACGCACGCAGAAGGGTCTACAACAACCCATGTCTACTCCACCGCCGGTTCCTATCGGGTGATGCTGACGGCAACTGACAATCAGGGCGCGAGGCAAAGCACAGAGCGCGTCATCACAGTGGGGTCACCTATCGATCCACCTGTGCCTCCGCCATCAGACGGCATCTCTTGTAGTTTTCGTTGGTCCTACGGCGGAAGCATCCGCTCCTTGTCGCTTACAGTACCCGAGTCGCTCTACGAGTACTACCAATCTCAGCCCCGGGGGGTGTGGGCGGCCGATGGGTACTCGAGGTTCGTTCTTGACGCTCAGGATGACGCACTGATGCTGGAGCTCAGGAACGAGTTACTTCTGAACAACAGCTATCAGGCAACGATCGAGAATGCGCTTGCCTTCGTCCAGAAAGCTGTCGACTACCAGCTCGACCCAGCGGGAGCCGAATATCCTCGATACCCAGTGGAGACGCTGGTTGAAGGAATCGGCGATTGCGAGGATTCGGCCATCCTGTACGCAAGCATCGTACGAACGTTCGGCTACAATTCCGGAGTTCTCCTCGTGTCTGTGGATACGAACGGAGACCAAGTGTCAGATCACGTCGCTGTGTTCGTCCGCGTGGCCGATTGCTTCATCGAGGCGCATCCCGAACGAAGTTTGTGGGACATCTCCGGCAAGACGTATGCGTTCGCAGAGACAGCCGTTTCCGGCGGATACCTTGCCTTGGGAGTCGATCCGTGGGGTATCGAACAAGAGGATATCCATCACATCTGGGACGTCGCCGAGCCTTCAAAGAGCCTGCAGGCTTCTAGACTACAGTTTCCTTGAGATCTTCGCCCGCAAGAACGTCACCGCATAGGATCCACATGCTGTCGCCAGAGTCCCAATGTGTGATGGAACGGATCGACAACCTCGATCTCATACTCCGCGAAGAACGAATTGACGTTCTTGAGATCCCGAACGAGCAGATCAAAGGCTTCATCGTTGTAGCGGGGATCCACGGATTGCGGGAAATCGATGATCACAATGCGATCTTCGACATACAGCATGTTGTAGGCGGATAGATCGGCGTGGACGCGATGCTGGACCAAGAAGATTTCAACGTTGTCCAGAATCTGCTGGTAGATCGTCCCTACTTCTCCATCGTCCAACGATACGTTGACCAGTACCGGCGCAGGTCCTTTGTCGTCCCCGAAGTATTCCATCAGAATCACCGGCCCGACTCGTTCGATCGGCTCGGGAACGTCGGCGCCCGCTTGATGAAGAATGGTCATCGTTCGCATCTCGTGAGCAATCCACGCGCTGAATTTGTGCAGCCGGCCACGTTTCGTCTTCTTCCCGAGTGCCCGCAGCGTACGGGCATCGGGGCGCGTTCCACGCTCGCGACCTTGCTGATACACGGCATCACGTTTGAAACTCCGTCGTTCTATCGGTCGATAGATCTTGGCTGCAATGAGTTCGCCACCAAGAGATTCGTGCGCACGACAGCAATAGACAACGGCCTCTTTCCCCGCTTTGATGGGACGGATGACTTCCTCGATCAGATGGTCTTCAATCAGGGGATTCAAGTGCGAAAGCAACGCCTCTTCGACAGTTTGTTCTTCCACCGATTGCGCGCGTCGAAGCTTTTCTTCCAGAGGGTCAATGTCTTCGAGGCGCTGGTTCCTCATGAGGCGGCTGTCTCAGCCAGGAACGCGTGGGCTTTCTTGAGCCAATCGATGATCTCGATTTGCTGAGGACAAGCCTCCTCGCACTGGCCGCACTCTACGCAACGATCGGCCCGGTTCTCGGGCTTGGTGAACTGATTGTAGGAACGTTTTGCACCCTCTTCGTTCCCATACATCCTGTAGCCGTTGTAGATGCTGAAAATCCGAGGAATGGTCACGCCACTGGGACAGGGCATGCAATACTTGCAGTCGGTGCAGGGAATGGGTGACAAGGATCGATAGGCCTCGCTGACGCGATCAACCAGATCGAGTTCTTCAGCAATGAGGGAGCCAACTCCCGAGTTGGCCGCACTCTTCAGATTCTCCTCGACGTGCTGCATTTCGGACATGCCTGACAACAGCAGCGAAACCTCGGGTTGATGCCACAACCACTGCAACGCCCAATCGGCTTGCGAGCGCTGCATCGTCGCTCCGGCCCAAAGGTTGGCCACCGGGTCCGGCGCCGGTCGCGTAAGCGAGCCACCACGTAGCGGTTCCATCACCACGACGGCCAGTCCCTTGTTCGCAGCATAGTGCAGCCCTTCACGACCGGCTTGGAATTCGATGTCCATGTAGTTGTACATGATCTGACAGAACGTCCAGTCATAAGCGTCGACGATCTCTTTGAACACGGACAGTTCGTCGTGGAACGAGAACCCGAGATGTCCGATGCGCTCGCTTGCGATGGCCTTTTCCGCCCAATCGAGCACACCAAGATCCCGGATTTCGGGCCAATGGGTCTTGTTCAACCCATGCAGTAGGTAGAAGTCGATGCGATCGGTCTGCAATCGTTCAAGCTGGATGTTGAGATGCTTGTCGAAATCGGACTCTTCCTTGATCAGCCACGACGGCATTTTTGTGGCCAATTTCACTTTATCTCGATAGCCGTCCTGAAGGCATCGGCCGAGAAACGGTTCGGACTGCTCCTTGTGATAGGGCCAGGCCGTATCGATGTAATTCACGCCGGCGTCGATGGCCGTTCGAATCATCCGAGTGGCCAATTCCTCATCGATCTTCCCCGAGTCGTTCTCCAAGATCGGCAAGCGCATCGCTCCGAACCCGAGTGCCGAAGGTTTCCAATCCAGTTTCCCGAACGTACGATATTGCATTGATTTCCTCCCAAGCCATGGTCGTTCATGCTGTTGGCCGGGTCAAGCCAACGGGATGAGCCAAGAGCTTGTTGCGTGAACCTTCTCTATTGCTCATTTTCAATTACAAACCCTAGGTCCAAGAATTCTTACCGCAGAGGGCGCAGAGGGCGCAGAGACTAGACACTGAGATTTCTGTGGTTTCCTCTGCGTTCTCTGCGCCTTGAGTGAGTGCGAGCTGAGGTCTTCGAACCTCAGCTCGTCGGAGTTGGGCGCGAGACGCCCAACGTCCGCATTGAATGCCACGGGCGAGAGAAAAGACCGTATCTCACAGAGACACAGAGATTTAGCACTGAGATTTCTGTGGTTTCCTCTGCGTTCTCTGCGCCTTGAGTGAGTAAAACGAACGGGCGAGAAGAAAGCCTGTATCTCGAGACGCGAAAGCCTCAAGAAGAGGTTCCTACTGAAAGTCAGCCTCTCACAAAGGCACAGAGACACGGAGGACAATAGTGAACAAGACTCAAAAGACTTCGCATCGGGTGAACCGATACAAGTGTGGTGGTTATTGCAGTTCCCCTTTGCGTTCTCTGCGCCTTGAAGCGAGTGCGAGCTGAAGTCTTCGAACCTCAGCTCGTCGGAGTTGGGCGCGAGACGCCCAACGTCCGCATTGAATGCCACGGGCGAGAAGAAAGCCTGTATCTCGCATGAAGCCGGTGAACTGATGGCTTTGCACCTCAGTTCATTGGAGTTTGGCAAGATCGCCAAACGTCCTCGCCGGGGACGAGCGGAACGCCAAAAAGGAGATTCCCTGAAGAAAGGCTGTCTCCCGCAGGGTTCGCAGAGGGCGCGGAGATTCAACACTGAGATTTCTATGGTTTCCTCTGCGTTCTCTGCGCCCTCGGCGGTGAAAGCGGTTGCTTTGCCATTGGAGGTCTCTGGGTTGCTTCCCGTCGATGTCATTGAATAGGGGCCGAGGTGCTACCCTCGGCCCTCAATCAGGATCGGTCGGGTTTCGGAGCGAGAGCTACGCTGTCTTCACCGGCTCACAGATATCGACGATGTGCTTCTTCTCCGGATGCTGCTCCGAATCGTTAAGATACAGCTCGTAACACAGGCGGTCGGAGTCCGGTGTGCATCCGTTCTCGGGCATCCACTCGCCGATCAGCTTGTCCCACGCTGCACCGTACTCCGACAGATCGAGCTCCACATGGGCGACAGCAAAGGTTCCGCCGGGGATCTTCATCGTCTCTACGTCACCATCTGCGGTCGTCCCTTCAGGCACCGTGAGACAGGCGTCCGAGCGCAGTTCGGCTTCAGCTGTCTCTTCCGGACTATCGTGATAGACGGCGAGCACATCTGTTTTTGGAAACTGAATCAGTCCTTTGGGACCGGCCCACTGGAAGATCTTCTCGATTGCCTTCCCGATTTCCGGATAGGGCCCCACGTGGCGAACACAGGCGACGAACCTCTCGGGGAGTTCTTTGACTTCGGCTTCAAACTTCATGACAGCCTCCTGATGTTGTTGTGATGCTCCCAGCCTAGCTTCCTTGTACCGCAACGTCTTCCCGATTCTTGCGGAGCGTTTGCTGAATCTTGCCCATCAGTTTGCGAACGTTGCGATCGACTAGGCAAATCTTGCGATGCTTCTCTCGCAAAGGCGCAGAGAACGCAAAGACGAGCACAAATCCAGAGAATCGACCAAACCAACTAGATTCTCGAAGCCACTCGAAGAGTAGCCAAGCGCAGAGAACGCGTGCGTTCTCGCCCCAACGGAGCAACCTGTCGCGCTCCGTTGGCAGACTATAAGGGTCGAATCGGCTCGCAGATGTCGGCGATGTGCTTCTTCTCGGGATGCTCTTCCGGTTTGTTGAGATACAGCTCGTAGCAGAGCCGATCATCGGGCTGATACCCGCTTCGGGGCAGCCAGTCGCCGATCAATCGATCCCATGCCTCGACATACTGCGTCCGGTCGATCTCGACATGAGCCACAGCGAACTTCCCGCCGGGTATGGTCATGGCGCCCACTTCGCCCTCAACTGACGTTCCAACAGGCACAGTCACGCAGGCATCCGAGCGCAATTGATCCACCGGCGTTACGTCCGGACTGTCGTGATAGATTCCGATGACCGACGTTTCCGGGAATCGGAGCAACCCGCGGGGACCGGCCCAACGCATGAGGCGTTCAAAGGATGCGCCAATTCGGTTGTAGCGCCCCACGTGCCGGATGTAGGCGACGTGAAACTCCGGCATCACTTTCACTTCGACATTGAATTCCATCGGGGTCCAGTCGTTCCTGGGAACAGGATTCTCGGCGAATTCAGCTCCCTCCTGGCTCAAGGTTTCGCGGACCTTCACGATCGAATCTTGTCCACCGGCCCGGAATTGAGACGCGCTCATCCCATAGGCCTGACGAAAGTCACGTGCGAAACTGGAGGGCGACGAGAATCCGCAATCCGTTGCGATCCGAGTAATAGACTTCTTGGGATTGTAGATCAACTGAGACGCCGCCCGTTGTATACGGACACGACGGATGAACGTATTCACGGTTTCACCAACAGTGGCCTTGAACACGCGATGGAAGTGATAGGGAGAGAAGTTGGCCACTTGCGCCAACGCTTCCAAACGCAGATCCCCGGTAATGTCCCTGCGGATGTAATCAATGACGCGATTGATGCGTCCGACATACTCCTGACGGCGGAGCTCCGCTTGATCGATCATGGTTCCGTCCTTACGAAACGACTAACTTGAACTCCACAACCCGAAGCGGTTGCCGACGTTGTCAAGAAACAGAGCGAAGAATCCGAATTCGTCCGAGATCTTCGTTCTTGGTGTGATCGTCTTTCCGCCGTTGTCGATAATCTTGGCCAGCGTGCCATCGATATCTTCCACTTCAATGTGAAGAATAGGGCCCTGGTCGCTTGGAGGCTCGGCGTTTGGACCTAAGTCAACGCCTCCGTCCAATCCGCTCGGCGTTTGGAACATTGCGTAGGTCTCGAATCCGGGGATGACTTGAAACGTCCACCCGAAGATGCTCTCGAAGAATGTCTTCGTCTTGTCAATGTCTGTGCTGGAGAACTGAATGTGACAGAAATCGCCCGTTGCCATGATGCCTCCCTCAGAGCTGTGAGTTCGCTGAGATTGAAGATCCATTATATGGGGAGATGGATTCGCACGGCCATTCCTTGGCGTTCTTGGCGGCTTGAAGTGAGTGCGAGCTGAGGTCTTCGAACCTCAGCTCGTTAGAGTTTGCGAACGGCCACTTACGCCGGCCGTTCGACGGAGTTTGGCACGACGTGCCAAACGTCCGGGTTGGGCGGCGTAAGGATGTGAGTCCTGGCAAGCTGGTCCAGTTCTCTGCAGCTCACCAACACGAGAATCCACAGCAACTCGAAGAGTTGCCATTCTCGTAGCAGCCCGAAGGGTTGCCAAACGTCCGGTTTGGATAACGAACAGGAATCGGGACGGCACCAGTGCGCAGAGGGAGACAGTGTCTCAAGTGGAGAAGCAGGATGCGTCTCCTGGGAATGGAGGCTTGGTGCTAGACGTTCCCAGAAGGTCTGAAGACGAAATGTGTCCTTGTTGCAGAGGAGCCGTCCTTATTCCGAGATCGCCTCCAGGGACAGAGTCTCAGCAAGATCGTAGGGGATAGTCTTCCATGGCTTCCCCTTTTCGAAGACAGATTTGTAGGCTTCTTCTTCGTGCGCTCGGTCAATCGTCTTGTTCGAAGAAAGCTCGCCAAACTCAGCCGCAATCGCCTGCAAGCACTGCAGCTCGATGCCTGAGAGCCTGTTCGTAGTTGGCTCTACAAGAGGCTGGTATAGGCCGCCTATGAAACTCCCTCCATCTTCCGTCGGGAACGGGACTCCCTCAATGTCGAAGATCCCGATCTCAACCATTTCATTGAACAGCAATTCGAAGCGGCGAGGAACTGGGCCTAGATTTGCTGCTACATATGCACATCCAGTTATTGAGCGAGCTTGGCTCTTGAACGCCAAGAAGTCAGCATACCAGAGCAGCTTCGTCGCTTTTGACTTGAAATAGTGCTTCACATTGCTTGCTAGAAACGTCGCCGCTTGATGCGTTATCTCCAAATCGAAACGGCGGAATCCATTTATGATACTGGGCTCTCCAGAGTCGAGAAGAGCGGTGATGCATGCACTCAGAGAATGCGTCTCGTGTGTATTCCCGAGGTTCTCCAACTGGGCAGTTAGCTTAAGCTTGAGATCCTCGGAGAGGGTGGCATCTGCTTGCTCCAGTAGCTGACGCACATTCTCCGGGTTCTTGAGAAGCTTCAAGGTCTGATCATGGCCTCGGCTTTGGATAGCACCATTTTCATAGCGGTTGATTGTTACTCGCCCCCAGCTAAGGAGTTCAGCAAGCTCGGCCTGAGACAGCATGTATTCCTCGCGAATCTCCCTGATCTCCCTAGCGGTCATCATCTTGTGATTGGCTCGATAGGCGTCGTAAGCTTTCTTGAGATTCTTCTCATCCACTTCCTCAACAAAGATGGCCTCACCACAATTGACGCATACTGCCACCTCGGACTCGATGGCAGTTGCTTCTCCCTTCACATCGAATTCCTCATTCCTCTTCTCGATGCGAATCTCCCTTTCGTCCCTGCAATGCACACAATACACCTCAGACATGGCTTACCTCCTTGAGCCAACGTCATCAGCAAATGGATACGTGATCTCTCTCCCCGCAATGTGGAAGGAGAAGCAACAGGCCCTTTCGTTCTTGGTATCCATGAGCAGCTTGATGTATATCTCTTCTTCCTCTACGCGCGCGCCGAATTCGCATATCTGTTCGTTGTCTCGATCGCCCGGTCCAAGTCCCTTGTAGTAGTTCTGTGGAGTGAGTCCGAGGATTATCTCTATTGCATCGCTGTGAAGAATGCCCAGCCTCGCAAGCGTTTGTAGGTAGTTTACTCGTTCGAAGACGGCGATTTTTCTATTGGTCGCATATATCTTGAATTGCCTGAGAAAGCTAGTTACAGCCATGCGATCAAGTTTCTCGACAATTGTCACCATGTCAAAATGTATCATTTGATACACCGATTGTCAAGTCCATCTCGGATCTGGGGTCAAACCCCAAGAATGGGGGTTTGAAGCCAGACGTTTCCGAAAGGTCAAATAGCAAGATGTGACGCCTTGTGAAATTCAAGAATAAAGGCCTGACCCCGCGCCCTGACCCCGCGCCCCAAGGACATGATTCGAAAGCAAAGGCCTGCCCCTTCCACATTGATTGGAATACGTTTGCCCTGGCGATCGCAGTTCTGCTCTTGCCTGCAGGCCTTCGCAAGGGTATCCTGTGACCAGGGAATCGTAAGGAAAACACCATGCGCCTCGAACGAACCATTCGAGCGGTCGACGCCCACGCCTGTGGCGAGCCCGGGCGCGTGATCGTGGGCGGAGTCTCCGACGTGCCCGGGGATACGATGTTCGAGAAGATGGAGCACATCCGCGACCACGGAGACAATCTGCGAAAGCTCATGCTCCGCGAGCCTCGGGGGTATCCGGCGGCCAACTGCAATCTCATCCTTCCGCCAACTTGTCCCGACGCCGACGCAGGCTACGTGATCATGGAGCAGACAGAGTATCCTGGAATGTCGGGTACCAATACGATCTGCGTATCGACCGTCCTGCTGGAGACGGGCATAGTCGAGATGCACGAGCCTGTCACCGAACTGACTCTGGAATCGCCCGCCGGCCTCATCCGCGTGCGGGCCGAGTGCCGGGGCGGAAGGGTTCGCAGCGTCACGTTCCGCAACGTACCGTCCTTCGCGGTCCATCTT
>Ga0114923_10000276_pt1 | contig 43202 bp, 75 predicted proteins | sample SumtaG_FD_89578 | JGI IMG/M metagenome (GOLD analysis project Ga0114923, IMG submission 89578) | Deep subsurface microbial communities from Indian Ocean to uncover new lineages of life (NeLLi) - Sumatra_00157 metaG | ecosystem: Environmental > Aquatic > Marine > Oceanic > Sediment | place: near... | reverse complement strand
CACAGTCTGCAATTGAGGCATCTGAGGCAGAGCAGTCAGCGCTTGGGTCAGTCACTTATGGGCTTGATAGATTTAGTAAAGACCTATCTGCGTATAATCAAGAACAGGACTTTAATGCGCGACTGGATGCTGTATTCAATGCTGGTAAATCTAAGCAGTATGGAGTTGGTACTAGCACATTTAGAGACGAGGGTTAGGAGGGCGTTATGGCAATACTAAGACCATCAGAATACTTTACACAGGAAACTGTCACTGATGCTAGACGCAAAGGGCTTGATATAGCTGAACGTCAGCAACGGGCGGTAGAGCGAGAACAAGAGAAGAAGGGTCTAGCCACTGCGTTTGGTACATTAGATGACGACGACCCTTATGCAGCTGCTAGAGCTAAACAGCATACGCTGGAGCAGGTCCAATGGGGTGCAGCTTATCTTACAGAAGTCTACAATAGGGCTAATGCAATGGTTGAAAGTGGGGATGTAGAAGCTGGTAACAATTTCTACGGCCCGAATATAGCAAAGTTGCAGGAGATACTGTCTCCAGAAGCTACAGATATACTTAATATAGACAAGATAAGGGATGTAGCTTTGCACCCTAATTTTAAGGATACCCAGTTTTTCTACTTAGATAAGGGTACCAAGTGGGACGGTTTGTATGATAAGAAGACTAGGAAGTTTGATAGGTCGGTTCCAATAACAAAGTCGGGTTGGTATGCAGTGACAGGTGGTGGTGGAGGGTTCATGGACATTCGAGCTGCTAGCGACCCTAGAGGGATAGCAGCTACAGCTGCAGCTACTGAGCAACCTGATAGCATTCTACCTGATCTTGTAAAGAAACGTTTCTTTGATGCTAGTGAAGGTTATCAAAAAGCTGTTGCTGAAGGCAAGAAAAAACCTGCTCGTGAACACGCTTGGCAGATGTGGACATCCTGGGCTCAAGCTGTTGAACAAGAGACTGGGAAAGAGTTCCCATTGACAAGAAACGACCTCAATCTAGTTGCAAAGTATCTTAAGAAGAGGCATGCTAAAGGTGTAGACTTCTGGACGAGTCCTACTATCGGTGATATAAAGATCAAAGATGGTAAGGATGTTGCTAGAGTTCTTGCTGATGCAGGCGCGTTTGATAAGGGGTTTAACTATCCCTTTGGCGGCGGCTCAGGAATTGAACTCCCCCCAGAAATGATAGAAGCATTTGATGCAATTCAAGGTAGGACAACTAAGCCTAAGCCGAAACCTCAAGCATCAGGTTTCTCTGGCCCTCGATATGGGGAAGAGATACTAACTAGTAGAAGCACAGCTAGAGGTACTAGATGAGCAATGGTATAGGCAGAGGAGAATCCCTCGCTCGGCAACTAGGGTTAGTTCCTACTAGTATTCAAGAGGAAGTCGAAGCACGTAAGGGTGAACTATTATCCCAGGTGCTTGGGCTTAGACCAGACCCTAAGGGTGCACTAGCTCAGGGACTAGAGGAACTCCCACAGAGATTTGCAACTGGTGCGGCAAGAGTAGGCCAAGTTGCTACAGGTGTCGTTGCTCAAGAATTTGAGGACATCTACAAAGGCAACTATCTTACCTCTGCTAACGCGCAAAGAAACGGTGCTGGGGCTATTAAATTAGACGACCATCTAAACTATGTAAGACAGACATTACGACCAATATCGGGAGTAGTAAAAGAAGTAGCTGAAACGCTTGAATTAGGCTATGGTAAGATAGCAGAGCACTTCAATAATAAGCTCCAGGATGTAATAAGAAACGGAGACCCATTCTTCCGACAGCAGATAGTAGACAAAGATGGCAATGTTAGATGGGACCTTGCTACAGACCCGTCATACCTGATGTATAGCATACTGTCAGGTGGTGGCTCAATGTTACCTAATTTAGTACTTAGTGCAGGTGCTGCAACTGTGACTAAGAGTCCTACTGTAGGCCTAACAGTGATGTCAGTGCTAAACGGTGGTATGGAAGCTGCAGGTACTTATGATGCTATGATTGATAAGGGCATGACCCAACGTGAGGCATATAAGGGCTATCTCAAAATGTTCGCCTATGTAGCTGCTGGTACGAGGTTTATAGGTCTTGCTCCAGCGTTGTTTGGTTCTGCAGGTAAAGTGGCTACAGGTTCAGTTGCTGCTAAGATTCTTAGAGTTGGTGCATGGGAGTCTGTCGAGGAAATGTCTGAGGAATGGCTTAATGGATATTTAGTAGGAGACAAGTTGAAGGAGACAGTCTTTCAATCTTTCAATGTTCTTCCAGCGACTATAGGGTTATCTATGCTTGGAGGTATAGGTATAGCGTACAATTCCTCAGTTGAGACACGTTATAGAAAGGGTATTGAGAATGAGTATGAAGTATTGAATAAGTTCTACGGTGAGCTTGGTAGAGCTGAACAAATGCAACTTGATGATATCAAAGGTCTTATAGATAAAGATGAGCACCCTCAAGCACAGAGGTTGATAGATAAGGTAGCAATGACTATTGATACAAAGTATAATAAGGTTAAAGATAAGATTCGTGAACAGGTAGAGACTGCAATGGAAGAAGAGGCAGATAGAGAACTAGATAATTTGGAGAAAGCTGGTGCGTTTGAGGGGGCAGCTCAACCTGAGTTGACTGAGGAACAGGATATTCTCTTCGCGCTTAATGATAAGAAGCGAGAGCTGTCTGAGCAAGGGCTAAGTAAAGAGGAGATAGCAGCTCACGCTGAGATTGTGGGTATGCAGAAGAGAATGGACGATATTAAAGCGACGCAGAAGGCTAGAGACAAAGTGGTTAAAGAAGAGGTTAAGCCAGTTGAAGAGCCAGTCAAAGCTGAGCCTAAGGTGGAGCCCGAAGTGGAAAAGAAGGCTAAGCCTAAAGAGGAAGCCAAATCTACCACGCCTGTTAAAACAATAGAAGTAATAGCTAATCAAGTATTAGAAGGCATTGACCAAATATTAGCGAGTAAGAATGTAGCGGCACTTGCTGTGGGTAAGTTAAAGAAATTGAGGACAGATGTACAAAGTACAATTAACAACGTACGCACTGAAGGCACTAAAGACGATGTAGCGTTTTTCACTATTGAGAAGTTGCTGCGAGATAAAGTTGGTATCGCAAGCACATTAACCGATATAGCAGCTTACGATACTAATATGAAGAACAAGAAACAGAAGATTGCTGAGTATAAGAAAACACTTGACCCTAAATCCGTTCGTGCTAAAGGCGAGACTATAAGTGACTTTGACTTTGCTAATATTAGTGATGGTCATGCTTCGCTATTACAATATTGGCAAGACCTGTTTGAACAGAATTCATTGGAAGTTGAACAAGTTGCAGCGCTTAAGGAGATGTATGCAGGTAGACAAGTGGGTGAAGACCTAGCATTGGAAGTAGAAGATGTTGGTGCTGGAGTATTAGGTGAAACATCTCCCTTCGTTCCTATTATAAGAATGCCTGCTAATATCCTTCGTCAAGGTGAAAGAGACAAAGGTGAAGGGCTTACTACATTTTTACATGAGTCATTACATGCTTGGCTTCATCATAAAGCTAGTAAAACTGATGCAGATAAAGCTAGAAGTATTGTTGAATCTATTTCAAAACAGGAGCGCTTTGGTGTATGGAGAGATGCAGGGCTCCCAGAAGGTTCAGCTTCATACCTATCTGAAGATGAAGAATTCCTCGCTCACCAGTTTGTGCTGTATACGACTAGAGAGTACATATCTCCTAACGCAAAACTCAATAGCATATTTGATAAAGTGCTAGAGTTCATCAAACAGAGGATTCCATTCATTGAGAACGTATACCCTCAAGTGAGAGAGGACTTAGCTCCATTCTTTGAGCAAGTGCTTGGAGAGAAGATTGAGGTTAAGCCGACTCCAGCGCCAGCGCCAAAGCCTAAAGCGAAGGCTAAGCCCAAGGCTCCTGCTAAACCAAAGGTAGTGCTAAGAGACTACGCCGAGCTCACCAATGACCCTGAAGCGCTTGAGGTTATAGCTGAAGATATGGTCGACTTTGTGAAGGCTACTGATAAGGCTGTGGTGAAAGATATAGTCAAGTGGTTACAAGGCCAGATGAATATATCTGAGGATGATGCCCTTGACTTTATAGAAGACTACGGTGATATATCTCTATTGCCTCCAATCGAAGGTATTACAATGGACGCAGTAGTCAAGTATAAGCCTGGCCTGCGTGATCTAAATGAGCAAGGTCTTGTTAAAGCCATTGCGACTATTGAAGGACGAATCGCTGATAAGGCTGCAGCTATGGAAGAGCAACAGGTAAGGGAGCTTGATGAGGAGCTCGTTGACCTTGAGCTCCAGCTCGACTATGCTAAGAAACGTTTGTCTATGTTTAAGCGTGGTAAGGCTATGGAACCAATTGATACTACCACTCAGCCGGTGAACGATACTAGCACGAAGAAAATGGGCTGGCGTGAAGTCAGAAGGAAGTTCAGGGATATTACCAAGTGGGCAAACAAGTATGACCAGAAGTCTAGAATACAAGCGAAGGAAGATCTACTTGCCCAGTTTGATGATGTAGTGTTTCCTATGATGAATAAGAAGACTGCAGACCCTCTAGCGATACTGCGTAGTATCATTGATGAGGTTGTGTTTAAGGAGCTTGAGAGTGTTAATGTGCAGATTAAGAACAGCATCAACGCTCACACTACTCCACAGCTTATGGATAAGGCTGCAGTAAAGGATATAAGAAAGGCCCTTGATACAGCATTGAGACAAGCTGCAGCTGTGGCAGAGTCTATTGAACATCTTGAGGATATCAGTGAGTTTAGCAAGTCTGCAGTGAAGGCTGATGCTGAGGCCATTACAATGCAACTTGTAGGTATCATAGACTCTCTCAACGAAAGCAATCTTGCCCAGGATTATGAAGACATAGTCGGTGCTCTAAGTCGAGCTCTCAACGATGTAGCTGCTTCTCTCCCTACTAAGCTTCGCACTACTGCACAGTGGATAGCTTCGCCAACATCAGAGGTTGAGGCATTAGCTGAGTCTGCAGGTGAGGCTAGGAACAAGGGTATGACAATGAGTCAATGGCGCAAGTCTCTACCTGCTGATGCTAGAGCTAATGCCAAGTTCGGGTGGAGGTATGCTCTAGTATCTGACACTGGAGGTTCGCAGGGCGCTCAAATGGCGCATGTTAAAGTAAGCGGTCAACAGAAGGGTCGAAAAGGCATCCTCACTACAAGGGATATGGTAGTAGCTATAGCTGCTTACAAAGGGGCTGATATGAAGGTGTTTAGATCTAAGCCGATCTACTATATCTTTGAGTCAATGGATAAGATGATGCCTGGCGTTGGATTTGCGAAGCTTGCCGACAGGTATCAAGTAGCATTAACACTACATAGACAATACACAGAGCGAATACTAAGCTCTATGACTGCAGCTCTTCGAGGAGTTAACACATATGATCTGGGTATATATGCTGCAGTGAAGGACACACCTAAGATGAGAGAGTATCTTATTAGTAAGGGTGTTAAGGTCGATGAGATATACCAAAGGACTGCAGCTAATCGTAAGGCTATGGCAGCGTATGACTTAGGCCATCAACACTTCAACGACATGTGGGTAGCTATTAACAAGACTCGTATGAGGTTGGGTAAAGATCCTATACCATACAGATCAGATTACTTTACTTTCATTAGAGCGCATGATAGACTAAATCAAGGCTTTAGCGACTTAATTACTGCACCTTATGCCAAGATTGTAGAGATGTTCGAAGAGTCTGAGAGGGATCTGGGTATGCACCGTGAAGAGACAACTAGGTTCAGCTTCACTGAGCGTAAGCCTGGGCCTAAGCCTATTGAGCTGAGGTATGACAGAGTGTTTAAGACCTATACAGACATCGCGTCTAAGCACATGCACTTTAGCCCTATTATCACAGCAACAAGGGAGTTAACTGGTACAATGTTTATACCTGGAACAGAAGACTCTCAACAGGCTGTGAGTCTAGAGCATAGAGGTTTAGTCAATGTGAGGTCAGAGTTAGACCGTTGGGCAGACTTTATCATTGGCACTAAAAAGGGAAAAGAGTTTGGTGAGAACGTAGCCCCTTGGGTGGACAAGTTGATAGGGCGTATTACTAACAACGTGGCTACATACACTATGGGGTTTGTCCTCAGGACAGCAATCATTCAGCCTACTGCGAACTACCTTACAGCTATTAACATAGGACATGATTACTTCTTCAACGCATTGAAGCAATGGGGAGCAGCCCACCTTATGGGAGACCCTGAAGTACGTAGGCGTTTAGGATTAAGTCACCATTTACCTACACGTACTCCTGAGGCTATAATGGAGGAGATAAAGAATAATATAAGTAACCTTTCACCACAGAATGCAGTGGAGACTTTAGCCTTAGCTGGTAATAGATTACAGTCAGGCGCGTTCTTCTTTATCCAACATGCTGACATGGCGACTGCTGAGGTTGGATGGTTAGCAGCTTTTCAGTATGGTAAGGACAATGGTCTGAGTGATAAGCAAGCTGCGACTGCTGCAGATAGGTTGATTGCTAAGACCCATGGTGGGTCAGCTCCAGGCCTTCGTGCTCCTATTCAACGTACTAATGTAGGTAGAGGCTTGACATTATTTCAGACGTTCCAGCTTAATGAGTTCTGGCATTTAATTAGTGAGCTAGCGTTTACAGACAGCATGACAATTCCTGGGTTGGAACAGGCTCAGGACAACATCAATGGAGTTAAGAGGCAACTCCTTAACAAAGGTGTAAAGGAGAAAGATATAGAGCAGCATGCACAGATGTTAGCAGTACGTAAACGTCATGGAAAGCTGGGTAGAGTATGGGACACAGATGCGCTTAAGGCAGAGCGTACTAGACGTATTATGATGTACTTAATCTATAGCGCGCTTATCAACTCGTTCTATGAGGACTTTATAGGTATCAACAGTCCATTACCTGCACCTGTTAGAGCAGCATGGCAGGCTTATATGAAAGACGATGGAGCCTTTCAGATGATTAAGTCGTCTCTGCTCGAGTTCATTAAACAGATCCCTGTTATAGGCGGTGGAGCATACGGAGGAGGCCTACTGGGTGCTGGTGCAGACTACGTTGATGATGTAACAGACTGGATGTCTGGAAAGCGTGGTGCGGCAAAGCCAGCGAGTGAGCTACTTGGTAAGACGTTCGGGGTGCCCTTGCTACACCAGATAAATAAGAGTATAAAGTCTGCCGAGAATGGCGGTAATCTCTACGAAATTGCCATCGGTATGTATCCTGGACATCGCAGAATGTTAATAGATATAATAGCTCTTGCATCAGGGGAAGACCCCTACGTAGAATAGCAAGCTCATAAGGCTTATAGAGCAGATGGCTAGAGCTATTAAGAGAAGCATAAGAGTGAGGTAAGGTCTAGGTGTAAAGGGTTCAGGTGCAAGTTCTTCTATAAGGTCTTCACACTCAGGTGTGCACTCTTTGTCTTCATTATCACACTTCTGACATGCACTTAGTTCCTCAGTCATCTGATGAGTCCTCCCTTGCTTCTACTCTTTTATACTTAATGATGTCCTCTGGTCTTGTCATTTGACAGAGCTCAGTTGCGTCTACTGTTGCCCTTCGTATAGCGCTTACAGGTAGAAAGTCGTCTCTGCTATATCTGTAGTACGCCTTACTAGTCTGAATGTCTACATATATTATGTCTAAGTCTCTATTCATCTATCACACACTCCCTTGGCTCTTTATCATCTCGCACTTGTACAAACCTTGGCTCGCGCATACTGGTGCTAGTCTTCACAAAGCCACAGACTTCTATGACTCGCATTCTCCATTTGACTTTGTTATTAGTAATGTCATACCTAGTAACATCGTCAAACCCTGATACATTACATAGATGGATAACTTGGTCACCTTTATATATGCCACATTGCACTGAGCCAACCATCCCCTTGTACTTACCCTCTCCAGGGTTAAATCCTATAATGAACACATCTATAGTAAAGGTCTTCTTAAGCTTATACCATGTGTTTTCGGGGCGCTTCCCAGGTTGATACACAGCATCCTTATGCTTAAGCATTATCCCCTCGCCGCCTTCACTCACTACACTGTCAAACAGCTTGAGGGCATCCATAGCTGTATTGAACTGCATGGCAGGCAATACTCGAATGTGAAAGTTCTCCGCATGTAGCCGCTTCTGCATTCTCATGAGCATACCTATGCGTTCAATCTGGCGGGCATGATAACAGTCGTCACCTTTCCACTTCACTATATCGAATACATAGAGACGCATTCCCTTGAGTATCTCATCCTCAATAGGCTTAGCATTACGATTAAGTAGACCTGCTAACTGGTTATCATTATAGTTTGGATGAAAGATTTCACCAGTAAGCTGAGTCCCGTGGAGGTCTTCCATAGGCACAGTGAGGGGGGGTAGCCACAGGCCTTTGAAGTGCCCTCCACGGGTAATCAGCTCATTACCTTGGACTCGAAATAGTATATCCATACGATTGCCTTGAATCTTACGCTGGACTATATACTCGCCACAGTTGAGAACATGGTTGAGTTTGTCATGTTTCTTCTTGACATCTTGACGACTGAGGTCAACAGCGTTCATGGGTTTGATGTAGTCCATTAGTCTCTCGCTACAAATAAGCATTGAGGATAGCCTGATTTCCATACCTTATGTGTACTAGGGCAGCACCCTCTTTCACAATTATCTTCATATGACTCAAGCAAATTGCGCCCTAGCATATGGCTAAAGAAACAGCACTTCTTGCATGTAGCTACTGTTACTGCTTGTCTCCCACTTATTAGCGGGCATACTCTAGGCATCTCTTTCTTGTATTCTACTTTGTCCATTACTCCCTCTCCCACTGATGTTTCCAGTTCATAAATCTCCACTCTCTCCAACACCTATCCATGCCAGTAGAGATTTCCTCTGCTCTGGCCTTTAGCTTGTCTATCCTTGCTTCTACCTCTTGAGTGAATAGCTCTTGCTTTACAGCATAGATATGGTTGCCTTCATAGTATGCCCACTGATGTAGGGCAAGTATGAGACAGCAGGCTAGGAGTGTTTCAGCTGCTATGCGTATCATTGGCTCTCCCTCCATGCCTTCTTTCTACGCCTAAATTCTGCATTTAGTACTTTGGTTATAGTGTTAAGAAAACAGAGTGCATTTTTATCAAGATACATTAGGTTTACCATTTCAATAATGGCCTTGCCCATTTGCTTTCCTGATTTTGCAGGTCTTCTTACTTCGCTAATGTTATTTAAGTCCATTATCACCCCTCATAAGTATACCAAGTTTGTTTAGTCTCTTTATCCACAGTAGCCTTAACCATATTCAATGCTAACAATGTATTAATAGCCTCAGCGAAGTTCCCCTTAGACACATTCATCAGTAGCGACCTCCTCAGTTGCATGTGTTCTATCTTACCAGACCTCTTAATATTCTGTATAATCTCATCCATGTCAGCGGCATATGGATTCCTTCCTGCAGCACCGAAGGCTTCGATCATACTTGGCTCAATATCATCCAGTAGTCGTAATGCTCTAGTAACATGCTTGTCTTCAATAATGTTATCCATCCCTTCAGATACAGCTAGTATCATTGCAACCTTTAACATATGTATATGCTTACGCTCAGCATAGCCCCAAAATCTAGCGTCGTCTATCTTAGTATTATCGTTATTATACCACTCCTCATAGTGCTCATCTGCTTCTTGCGTTAGTATAAATTCACCCTTGGCAAGACACATCTGCTCAAGGTCGTGTTGAAGCTTCGAGCGTAATGTTAACTCATGCTCCGTCATTTTGGGCTTAGCCTTCTTATGGCGTACCTTATCTTCAACAATGAAGAGTACTCGACTAGTAAACCCACCACCTATAGCCTCAGCTGGTACAGAGCCGACAAGCCAATCAGGTGTTGATGCACCTAACATGTTAAGCCAAGGGCCTTGAAGGGAGTCAGTACCTTGGCCCTTAGTTTTGTATACCCACACTTTAGGGCAATCGTATAGGTCAGTAAGTAACGATAGCAAGTCGTGATTTCCTGTACCTAAGAACACACTTAACTCTTTAGATATAACTGTTAAAGATGAGTGTACATAAGGCACTTCACCTTCTCCATAGTCTATAAGAGTCTTATCACTCTTGCATGTATTAATTAGTTGAATCAATGCCTCACGAGTGATGGAGTCAGCGCTCACACGAACTTCATCAGGCATGTCAAGAACGAGATCAATGCCAGTGTTGACAGCAACGGACTTTCTACACCGCCCAGGTGGGCCAACAAGGACTATGTACATGTTAGTGAATACTTTAAATAGACCCATATCCAGCCATGTTTTGCGCCCTAAACAGGCTGCAATCATAGACATACCCACCCATAGGTGGTAGCTGTCTGGGGATTCTAACTGTGCAGTATAATCCATATAGGCGTCCAAGAAGTTAGGTAACCTTCGGTTACTCATCCAATATTACCCACCCAGTTCCATTATTTCTAGTAGTAACTACCTCAGTTCCCATGTCTATCTCCCATATTTCAGGGTCTTGTGTTCTACTCCATCGCCATACAAAACCTCCTGCTACTGGACGTTCAGTACTTTTAGACGCCTTAGGTATAAATGGCAAAATTGCGATAGCCATTAACCCTTTTAAGAAGTCTCGTCTATTCATCTTTAGGCTCCAGTCTTTTATTCCATAAGTCGTATGGTAACTCTTCATGTAGAGCTACAGGTCCTCTTGCGCCACAAGGTACACATACAATCCAACTTATTGGGCGTTTACTAAACTTGCTAGGTCTTGTGCTTACAACTGTATCAGTGCTAGTACAAAATGGACATGGCTTATTCATTAGAATGGCTCCTTTGGCACAAGGCCTACTGGTATTTTGAAGAACTCGACTAACTTCACATATGCATCGTCGTCTATATGAGCCTTCATTGTTGCTCCGCTGCTTAAAGCAATAGTGCATAATAGCTGCGTATGATCTTCAACACTAACTGCTACACTAATGGCCTCTATGTTTTTTGCTGTTACACACAGAAAGGCATTAGGGTCACTGTAGAATACAAGCGTTGACTCATCAATCTTTAGTTTGCTCTTAACAAGTTCCATCATTTCACCTTCTCCATATCTCTCCAGTTCTTTCCCATCTCTATATCAACAGGGATACTGAAGGTTCGACCTTTGATAGTTAACTCCACTTTCATCAACTCATGTAATCTTGCATGTATCTCCGATGCCATCTCGGGTGGGTGTTCAAGCAGGATAGAGTCATACACAGGGTTGATAATGTTAACCTTTGGATGAACACATATCTCCTCATATACCCTCTTGAGTCCAATATTAAGCACATGAGCTACAGTCTCCTGAGGTCCATAAGCAATAGCTTCACGTATTAGCTCTTGCCCCCATCTACCAAAGAATATCCTCTTACGACCAAGACAGGTGATAATGATACGATCTCGGTTGAGCTTGTCCTTGACTTCGTTATGCCACTTCGGTATCTGTGGGTTCTTAGCCATGAACACAGCTATGTAGCGTTTGGCTTCTGGGGCAGTACACTTAAGCACACGTTGAATAGCGACATAACTCCCCATGTAATTACATAGATGTCTAATCCTCTTGGCTATATCATACTTAATCTTGATAGGGTCACGGCCTTCTTCTTTACCCTTCTTCTGGTCTTCAAGGATGTCCTCTTCAGTGAGCCCCGGCCAGAGGATGTCAGTAGCTGTATGGATATGGATGTTCTTACCTTCATCCATCATCTTAATCCCTACTTCATCCCCGCTTTCATACATAACAACAAGTGCTTCCGCACCTTTGAGGTCAGCCTGAGTGAAGACCATTCCAGGTTCAGGCACGACTGTATCACGAATTTTCTTAGGCCAGTTTGATAGGTTGGTTCCTGACCCAAACACAGAGCCTGAAGAACTGAGTCGTCCAGTCTCAGCGCCAGTCGAGTTAAGCGAAAAGCGCATCCGCTTATCAACTGGGTCAACAGGAACGTCAATATAAGTAGACAGCATTTTACGGTCTTTACGGATACCAAGAACTTCAGCCACATCAGGGTGTTTAACAGCCAACTTTTCGAGTGCATCTGCGTTCGCTGTTGGTTTACCCTTAAGCAGCACTGGAGGTAAACCCAGTGTATTGTAAACGAGATTTCTAATCTGAGCAGACGAGTGCGGATTGATGCCAGGATATACCGTTGCAAAGTGGGCCTCCCTTTTAGCTAATGAATCCTGATAACTGTTTTGATGCCAAGCGAGGGTTTCTACATCTATGCGTACGCCCCTTAACATCATGAAGAGGAGTGGTTCAAGTAGCCCCATCATGTAGTCATAGGTATGACGCACTCCTAGATCAGCCATCTCCTTCTCGAGTTCATGCTTGCACTCTAATGTGACAGCAGCGTCTTTACAGTTGTATGTCCAGAGGGTCTCGAGGTCAGACATTTTACCTTGCCAAACTTTGAGTTCGTCCTTATAGTAAGGTTCTTTAGTATAGATACTAGTGAGAAATGCTAGACCTTTAGGCATCTCACTATAGCAAGCGTGTTGAGCTATCATTGTATCGAACCAGGGGCGAGTGGGTAAGATAGTGAAGAAGCGCATGATATACTGAATATCAAAGGAGATGTTTTGGCCTACCTTTTCTATTCGTGTAGGAGACATAGCATGGCGAAGGTAATCAAGAATATTCTTCAAGCGTCCAGTACTACCCCAATACTCAGTGGTTGTCGGGATGCAGATGGCTTCATTCGGTGAGCGGGAGTATGCAATGCACATGATCTTCCCCGGTTGGCACTCGATGTCATAGCTCAACTCACCAGTGAGATCACTGTTAATATTGCAGTAGTCCATAGCCTCCTCATATGTAGGAGCAATATGATACTCTCGCTCTGGCAACACGAGGTCAGGTGTCTTAGCCTCTTCAACAGCTCTAACCAAATCAAACTCAAACGCAGCCTTCCAGTCCCACTGGCGAAGTATAGCAGCTGGATGATAAGTGGCGAGGACTTTAATCTCTCGCCCCGATGGTAGCTTGCACATGAATAGTGAGCCACGGAACTTGGAGATGGCCTTCTCTCCAGTGAGTGCCCAGAGAGCATTGGCTCCAAGGGCTACTACGAGGTTAGTCTCAAGGGTGTCAAGCTCCTCAAGCAGCATCTGACGCCATAAGCCTAGCTCCTGTGAAGGGACTGAGCCTATCCAGAGCTTGCTGAAGTCATTGCCAGCTAACCCGCGCTTGACGAGGTTAGTCACATAGCAGCCTTGACGATCAACTCCAACACGATGGAGACTTGTGTTGAGCAAGTCGCCTGAGGTTCCAGTGAAGGGAGTACGTGAGACTAGCTCATTGCGTCCAGGGGCTTCGCCTACTAGAGCCATGAGGCAGTCACGAGGGCCCTGAGCAGGGACGTGGGCTACTAGTTCAATATCTTGCATCACTCCTCCGCATTCTTCTTTATAACAGCAAAGATTTTTGTTATCATCTTATCTAAACTAGATCGCTTAAATATATCCCAGTTACCCCATCTCCAATGGCGCATAGCATCGTCAATTATGTCAGTTATAATTGGGCGCAGCTCTTCTCGAGATTTACTTAAGTTGAGCTTCATGAGTGACTCACCCTATGTCTAGTTCTTAATGCAACCTTGAGGTTCAACCTCTTCACATAATCTCTAATGAGTGCGTAGTAATGATTGTTATTATTAGCGCACTTTATCCAAGGAGTGGAGAATCTATACCCATCTCCAGCTCCAATGAGTTCTCCCTTATCATTAGTTGGCCAGATGATACGTACTTGAACTTTATCACCTTGATGGGTGATGTAGATGTGGCACCATGTTTTGTTTTTGTGCATGTTAGCCATCATGTTTCCTCATACTTTCATCGATGGCACAAGCCATACATGTGTCAGCGTCTTTGTGACTCTTAAGTCCACGATGGCAAGACTCACAAATGTCGTCTTCGCTATATCCTATACATTGAGAACAGTCTGGGTCTAATACATCGTCCTCATCTCTACTGAAAAACTTATCCTCTTTATTGCATCTAGCGCCATATGATGAAGGATAGCTAGGCCAGTGCTTATGACTATTCCAATCATAGAAATAGCAGTTACTATTTGTCTCACTCATCTCGCACCTACCTTATCAACTCTGCTTGTCCAGCGTTCTTTAACTTCAACGCCTCAGTAACTCTCCCAACAGCTTGATTATAGTTATACTCATCCAACTCGAATCCATAACACTTACATGCGCGTCTGATGGCTGCGACTATAGTTGTCCCTGACCCACACATGAAGACTAGTATAGTGCTACCAGGGAGGCAGAAGCGCTCAATTAGATCCTCCATCAGCTCGAGAGGCTTCTGAACTTCATGGAGTTTCTCAGCAGGATTGACGCCACTGTATTGTAGAACCAAGGAGGAACCAGGTTTCTTCAACACTGCATCTCCCCGATAGCCATAGATAAACATCTCATAACATCGAGCGAAGCGATGGTTAGGGTCATTGGTCTGGCCTACGTTGCCTCTGTACCAGAAGCCGGGCATGTGGTCACAGTTCCAGCCATATCTTGTAAGCAGATTGTATAAGAACTGGAAGTTCTCAATGGCTCCAAAGATGACTACCCATGAGTCGTCTCGTACTACACGTTGCGACTTCATTACAAACTCTAGCATCGTCTTTGAGTATAACTCCTTGTTATCCTCATAGATATCCTGACCAGCCTTGTCATCTGTCTTTTTGACATCTGATATATTGAGACCATAGAATGGGTCGGAGATGATAGCGTCAATCGACTTATCAGGTAAATTACTGATGAGGTCCAGACAATTTCCATGAAAGATGAGGTTCTTCGCTTGTAGTCCTTCGGTTGTCTTAGCTTTACGTAGAGCGATTTCGTTTCTGGCCTCCTCGATCTTAAATGTCTTAAGACGTTTGAAAGCAGTTTTCTTGTCTGTAGCCCCAGTGAAGATGTCAGGGTTTTCTTTGAGCGCTTTCGCAAGATTGAGATCGCCCGAGACTTTTCCTTCTGCAATGCCTGCTTTCTTTGCAGTCTTCGCTTGCGACCAGTCAGTCCCATACTCAGCCCCCATCAGCTTATGAAGTTCTTGGGTGGCTAGGACTTCTTCCTCCCATGTGAAGTTCTCACGGTCAAGGTTTTCAATGATCTCAAGAGCACGGTGACGTACTTGGTCATGCGTTCTAATGATAGTCTTAATGGTAGGGAGCTCCATCAATATATGTGCCTTAAGCCTCCGCTCCCCTGCTATAAGACGCATGTCTTCATTAACAATAATAGGATTCATAAGACCTACAGCCTTAATAGACTCGGCAAGACTCTCTATACCCACGAAGGTCTTACGAAATCTATCGTCGTCAACTATTATATCCTTAACAGGGACTTCTACAACTCGCTCGACTGTGTTATAAGGCATTCATAGCCTCCTGGAGTTTCTTCAATTGCTCAGGGCTAAGACCCTTGAGTAAGCTAGCTGCTTGTTTCTCCTTGTTAGAACGTGGAGCAGAGGTAGAGGCCTTGGATGTAGTCTTAGCCTTCGTTGGTCGGAACTTTAGCTGACTCAACACAGCAAGGCGCAACTCCACCTGCTCATCAGTCAGACTTGCTATCGGTGCGTCCAGTAGGTCCTGTAATTGCATTACTTACACCCCTTTGTCTTAAGATACTTAATAATGTCGCCAACTGTTTTCCATTGCTCAGCATCTATGTCAGAAATCTTAAGCTTATACTCATCTTCAAAAGTAACTATCAATTCAACATGGTCTAAGCTATCCATACAAAGGTCTTCTATTAAGTTGAGATAATTGGCCAGTGTAGTTTCTCCATACATAGCCATCATATCTATTTCTAGCTTATTCGCTATTATCTGACTGACCCTTAATTCCATATCCACTCTCCTTCTTATACTTCTCAATTGTTTCGTCAGCTGCTGCATCAAATGGCGACTTGCCTTCATCCGGTGAACGCATCTTGGCAATAAATCGTCTGAGGAATTGCCTTACAATATGAGACAACATACCCTTAGGTAACATCTTATCAAGGGCCTGTTTATTATCTTTAGGTATCAACACATGAATCTGTGCGTTGTTCTCTTTGTCATAGTTAGACATTATGTGAAGTCCCTTTCCCGTGCGATGGCTTCTTCAGTATTGAATAGAATACGTGCTATCATAGCGATACAGCAGTCAGGACCTACAGCAGCGCAAGATGATTTAAGGAATAAACTATATCTGTGTAACCGTGAACCAACTTCATGATACTCTAACATGTCATTAACAAGCAGGATAAAGGAGGAGAGCTGCGTTGACATGCAGCCCCCCACCTTTCCTGCTGACACTAGAACATGGAAGAGGGTTCCGTCGTCCTTGTTAAACATCATGGTTAGATATATCTTCCCACAATTAGTTCTAAGCATAGGAGTGGAACTATCAAACTCCTCACCACATTGTCTAGCATCATCACTCATAGCTACGCTGCCTTGAGACCCTTCAGCCTGTTGTCGATGTCACCGGTCTTATTACCATCGCGGTCTTCACGCTCTTCCATAGTAATTCGAGCAATGATATGTGTTCCAACGGCAGCTGTAAGGTCTTCAGTGTCAAAACCTGTCTCGTCAAAGTCCACCTCAAGTGCTTTCAGTGCTGCGTTAACAAAGCCTGCAGAACTGTCATTCATGTAGAGATCGTGGCTAATGTAACGCCCATTGAGTGATGCACGCTCGTTCTCTGTAACTTTGAAACCAAGCCTAATACGTGAAGTGGCTTTAGGCTTGTCAGGGTTGTCAGGGTTTTCTACCTGACGCTCGTAGTCAGTGAAATCTGATGCAGAGCACTCACCAGTATTGTCTTTCCACCCTGCTACGTCTGATGATAGCTTGTACTCAAACTGCACTTTGTCAAGGACTAGCTCATAAGTGTTATCAGGGAGAGGTCCTCCACCCTCCACATCCATTCCAAGTCTGCCCATTGTAATACCTCCTTATGGGATTAAAGTAAATGTTTCATACTAGCTGGCAATACTTCTGTCAGCGCTTTAAAGTTTGCGTCTATCTTGTCTGGTAGATGAAGCCTCGAACCTGCTGTGGCGAAGTGCCCGTGCGGTTTAGTGCGCCAAATGTACTTGCCCCCTTTCGCTACTTGACGCCAGCACTCTGAGAACTCCTTAGACATCTGTCTACCCTGTGCACGAGACGGGCCGACTGGCTGCTCATATATCTCTTTTGAATCCTCAGCCTGAAACAACTCCTCATGCACAACTACAATCACCCAGTCAAAGTGACCCTGCTGTAGCATACGCTGCATGTCAGGAATCATCTGACCAAACAGGTTACCCTCGAGTGTGCCATAGTCGCCAATGCGTAGACGTGGCATGTTATTAGCCCACATAATAGCTTCCTTGAGATACCTGAAGAGGGATGTAGCTGAGTCAATAACGAGAGTACGATAAGGCCCTCCATGCGGAGCTCGGTCACGAGGATTTTGGATGAGTTCAGGGTCAGGTATGCCTTTCTCGTCTAAGCTATTGACTAGTGTATTCCACTTGATGATGGCATCGTAGCCACCCTTAGCATATGCAGGCTTTTGAGTACCTTTCTAGTCTTCCTTGGTAGGAGTCTTGAGATGTAGGTCAGCGCGAGTAGAGCGGATGATAGGGACGACGTCTATCTTGTCAGATTCAACAGTAGGTACAATGAGTCTGTTATCATCCCCTTTAGCGTTATAGACAGACTCAATACCTTCAGGTTCCAAGCCTACATATAGGAGAGGCTTCGGAAACGTGAGGGCACTGACTGTCTTACCTGACTTAGGCACACCTACAATGAGAGCTAGCACGCTAGTCCTCTATCAACTTTCTGTCAGTCATGCAACCTTCGTTGGTGATGATGGCAACAAGAGCTAAACACCCACCGTGGTGCTGAAAGTCGCATTCCTCTACATTGCAAGCGACTCCACGATTCATCATTATCTGCGCTTCTGTAGGCTCACCCTTCGCTTGTGCTTCCACCAGTCTCTGAAAGTTCTTCTTGGGTTTCTCCTCGTCCTTCATCTTCACTTCCTCCTTTCGATAGTTCTACTATTGGTTCATCCGTCGCTGGAGTACATCCTTTGCCATACAGCTTGTACTCATACCTCCCGTAGTCAAAGCCCTCTTGACAAGCGGCTTCGAGTAGAGGTTCAAGTAGAGACTCCATCAACTCTGGTGAGAACTTCACACCACGAATGGAGAGCTCACTCTTGTACTGGGCTTTTGCTCTCTCCAGTGCTTCTCCCATTTAGTCACCTCCTAATATATGCTTTTCTGAATCCACAAATTGCACACTGTGTTTGTCTCGTGCGTTAGCACATTCCATGCAGGGTTTGTCATTAGGTAGGTCCTTGTTAAATAGATTGCAGTAGTCCCCTGCTGGTATGCGTTCGTAGTATCCACAAATCCAACCGAGTCCTCCGCAATCGGCTCTGTCAGGTATTTCAACCTTAACAGTAATAATCATTACTCCCTCCTATCTTTATAGTGATGAAACTTCTCACACTCAACCTCAGCCTTAGCTCGTGTAACAGGGAATCGCTTGCCCTCAGATACAAGCCCAAGTTTGCAGCGAGTTTTAGTGCGATTGTAAGTAGTACCATTTCTACACTGTTGGCATTTAGGCATTACCTAGCCTCCGCTTCTATCTTCTTCAACTCCTCAAATGGAGCCCACTCATTAATCTCATACGCTGCAGGGAGCTTGATCTCATCCATGTTGTGAGGGTCTGGATACATCTCGCAGAGGGTAGTAAATGGACAGCCGAATCCAATGAGAGGTACACAGTTCTCAGTGTTCTGAGGGAAGAAGTTCTTCGCTTCGTATTCCATCTTCGTCTGCCACCAATATCTAACATTCTGCACCCAGAGGTCTATATCCTTCTCATTACGGATAGTTATAACACGGAAAGCTTGATTAGTGCCCTTGTTAGGGTCTTTGGTGACAGGAATGACATCAAGCAGTGCGCCATAAGGCATCTTGCCCAACGATATAAAGGCTGCAGCTACATACCCGTCGATCTGCATGTTAGGCTTGCCCCGCATCTGCCAGCGAGTGCCGATGATACTGGTAGACTTAGTCTCCTCAATCATAATCCCATAGCCCGGCCAGTTCTTGATGGCGTCTATCTTGCCTACAAACAAGAACTCATTAAGATCAATAGCGAAGGGGATTTCAACTTCCATGACCTCAAATACTTCTTCCCTGTGTGTCTGGAAGTAATTGTACATGGTTTGAGTTGCAATAGTGATGTTCCGCTTGTCGTCAGGTTCAGTAATTCGTGCCATGATAGGTTCGAGTAGCGTGAGAGCTGCTGCTACAGCGGTGTCGTGGTCTGTGCCATTGAGTATCATCTTGAGATATCCAGCCTTACATTCATGGTAAGCTTCACCATTAACAAGGGCAGGTTTCTCACCTGTTGTGTCTACCTTCTGGATGCTCTGCCAGAAGTACATACGAGGACAGCGCATAAGACGAGTGAGATTGGTGTAGTCTGTCCAAGGTCTACCCTTGGCTTCGGACATGTTCTTTAATAGTTGCATACTTATACCTCAATATAGTGGATTAGTGGGCATACTCTCTGCTTTACAGCACTAATCATCTTTCCAGTTAAAGTTAAGAATCCGTCGCCTTCAGACCGCTGCTCACGCCTGTCTAGTATACTAAGCACCATTTTGAAAGCCCATACTACACAGACGAATTCTATAATCATAGATGCTAGAAGTAAAACTATAAGATATCCTTCGTCTGCGATGAAAGGTGATACGTAAGGGACTACAATGTAGATCATAGCAATCCATACTATCAAAGTTGTCCAAAAGGCAGGGCGCTGTGCGATGTATATATCTCCTTCACAGCCTATATCTAGACCAAAAAAGAACCCGAATCCTTTAATAGTGCTCATACCGAGTACAGCAAGTGGAGCAAATACTACACTCCAAAAGTATGTGCATAGTGTTCTTGGTTGGTTAATACCTGCGAAATCCAACAGTCTGTAATGCCATGAGTTTGTGTTAACTTTAATCATCTCGCACCTCAAATGTTTAGGGTTACCACTTTACATTAGGCTTTGCAGGCACTGAAGGCACTCTAGCCATGTTACTATCACAGTGGATGCAGACCTGTTTATCACGATTAGTCATATTAACTATGCGCACAGCGAAAGTGCCACATTTAATACACTTGTATTCATAGCGAGGCATTATTTACCTCTCCGTCTATTATACTTATGACATTGGTATGAGGTCTTGCTCATATGAGATGGGATGAGTTCTCTGAATGGCTTATCCCATGTAGTACATTTATCACCCTTGTCTGATGCGCACTTGGAGCATTTACCTTTGGTTGAATAGCTCACATATACCTCCTTTATTATAAGCTGGAGACAGGATTGGAGTAATCAACTCAAACCTGCAACTAACTAATCACATCACGCAACTAGCTAGTACCTTCTCCTGATTAAGGTGAAGTGCCTTACTACGCTAAGTTATTCAGCCACTCCAGCTTGTTATCAATTGGGAGGGTGAAGTCCTTCCTTCAGACCTCCACCCTCCCGCCACACACGGAGTGGATGCAAACGGTGGTTAGCCGAGAGCACCCTATAGGGGAGACATCACAGATAGTTCAGATTTGATGTCTCCCCACATCCGTGGGCTATACTGCTGTGTCAGTGATGGCTCTGTAGTGTGCCCTAACACAACGTCTCGATAGCCCGTGGATTCAGTAACCTATCGGTGGCTAGGCTACTGCTTCTGACTCAGTGGCTTCGGCTGGAGCAGTTGCGCCAGGAATTGTAACGCCAGCGTCTACCAGCACTTTCGCCTGGTCTTCCGGACTTAAGTCCTTGAACAGCTTTACCATTGCAGATTGCGATGTTCCGCCGCGAATGGCGCCAATCTTCGGCTTGTAAGCGTTGAGGGTCTCCTGAACCTTCTCAATGGACTCTTTGGAAGCAACCCTACGAGCAAGAGCCTGAGCTGAGATGATAACTGACTGCATACAGTTATTGAGCGCGACGTCCGCACCGTACATCTCAACACATTCCTCAATGGACTCAGGGCCATTGATAGTAAACGTGCCGATGTCCACTTTGTTACCGTCTTCGTCTTTCTTACCTACTGTGAAATCATATACTTTTGGCATGTGATATTCCTCCTTTCTGTCATGATAGATGCGTTCATCCGGTGAATGCACCTTAACCAAACGAGCGTCTAGCTTTACTCTCTTCTGGGAATAACTCACATCCCCAGTAGTATAAACGCCGTCTAAGTATTAGTGACTTCTCTCCTTTCTTGTAGTATTTCTTATCGAACTCATTATCAAAGCATTGGTCACAAGCATGTTCAAACGAGTCTCCTCGCCAACAACCAAATGACTTTGCAGTACCATGTTGCCCTGTAGCAGAAAATCCTTCACCCCAGATCGAGTAGATGTTATTTCCTGTGCCTCCAGGGTTATCTCCCCAATGGCGCTTAGGTGGAATATTTACACCTTCAATGTATTCTACTCTAGGCATTTCGGGCATAGGTATAGGTGTACGCACGATGTCGTCATATGGTATTAGTCTACCCATCAGTTGCCACCACGCGCTAGAACTCTTACCCTGTCTATGACATGCGCTATAAGTGCGTCTGTGTCCATGCTAGGCAATCGTTCAGGGCATAGATGGCAAGATTGAACTGACTCCTCAACCCAGTGATGAGTGTTGTGACGATTTTCAGATTGGCGAGGTAGTCGGATGTCTTTCTTCTTGGATGTGTAAGAGTAGGTGTAGACTCCGTGGCAGAGTTTGCAGGTGAGGATGTGAACTACTTTGATCTCATAGATAGATACAAGATGCTTGTCGCGTTCGGCTTTGAGATGGGCAGCGAGAGTTGCTCTGATTCTTGCAGCTTGATTTGGCTGAGCCGGTGCCTTATTAAAACTGGCAACAGTAGCGCTTTCTTGCTCCATACAATAACCTCCGTGTGATTTGAAGTTATACCTCTCGCACCATCATATACATTATAACATAATGGTATGAGAATGTCAACCAATACAGACAAAAGATTGTCAGTTAAATGGTGCAGCTATGATAAGACCTACAAGGCACACATTTATACCTTGTATCATTAACGTAGCTGATATAATATCTAGTGCACTCAATGTAGAGCCATTAGCAACAGCGACATTCATACCTACCATAAACATAGATATGCCTACTACAGCGACTGTTCTCATCTTGTTAGCAATTGCCCATGCTATTATTTGATCTCTCATGTCGTCTCCTTAAACTCAACATCGTATACATGCGAGAGATGCTCAGCTATCTCACGCGCCCAAGACTTAGACTTCACCGTTGCAATGTGCTCTCTTGTATCAATCCCTGTAATATTCTCTCTAGTTACATCAATGTGGTAGTGCCCTTTTAACACTTGTGCGTCGTAGTGCTTAGGAACAGGGTGAATTGTGATTAGAGTGATCTTGTCATCTGGCATTACTTCCCTCCTAGTATAGTTAATACATCATATGCTACAGCCCAAGCAAGGATTACGAGTGTAACCAGGCTCTCTCCTACGCTGTACTTATTCTTGTTTAACGCATGTGCTATAAGTATTCCGCAAAGCCATAATGCTGTTGCCATTATAGATACCTCTTAGTAAACCATATAGTGATTGCTACCATAACAATGCCAATTACTACTCCTGTGAGAAATAGTTCAAGTGGTGTCATTGTCTTCCTCCTCTACGGTTATATCATACTGCGCCAACACTTCTTTATACTTCTCCTCTGTAATAGCGCCCTTAGCTAACTGCTCCACCGCTGCAGCCTTAATAAACTTCTGTGTATCACTCAGCGGTATATTATGCTTGACCTCCAACTGAAACACATCGAGCAGATTATCAGTGTCATCTGTGAGATTCCTTGCAGTCTGCCCATGCTTCTCAAAGGTATTCTCAGGGAGTGAAGCTACATCATATATCTCTCGTGATAATGTGAGATAGTTGAACTTAGCTAGCATCCATAAGAATACAACACCTGACTTGACGCTAATTTTGATAGCATTGCCTACACCAGCCTTGCGAACCATAGATCGAATACGATTCTGTTGATAACGCGCTTTGATAAATGTCTGACATTTGATACTAGCCGCACCAGATAGAGCGAGAGCTTGCATGACCTTGCGCTCAGTGTCGTTGGGCTTATAGCGGAGACGGTTAGACACTTGGCACCAGTTCAGGGTTCTCGTAGATGTTGCCGATAACTTCGAGCTCGTGATCTGACCATTCATCACCTTCTGGCCCATCAAAGCTCCATTTTTCATGATTGCTAATTAAGCGAATTCCAAACTTGCACTGACCGTATTTATTACGCCATTCGACTATACCTATAGCACCGTCGTCTTTCCATACTGCAGATATAGAATGTTTCTTTACCACATCCCCCTCGTATATCTCAACCCCATTCTTGTCTTTAAGACCTATCCATATCAGTGGCACAAACTTCTCAACGTCAAAGATTGTACTCAGACTCGTACTATTCCCATGTACGTTGATGAATCTACCATCAGTCAGTAGAGTCAATTGGTCTTTAACCATTTCCTCGCAAGGTATCATACGCTTCTGCTTAGTGTGCCAGCCTCTAACTTTAATCTGCATCTGTAGCCTCCATTATCATCTCTGCAACTACATCACCATACTCTCCCTCACGGCTCAGCAGTTCGGTTAATACAGTGTCTAGCTTCTCCCTTGGTACAACACAAGGGCGTTTAGCACTAGTGATAAATATATCTCCAACTGTGTAGTTCTCCACGTCTGCTCTGATGCCTATGTCAGGTTCAGCAGGGATACGCTCTACTCTGCTCACATCGAAGGTTAGTAGCATCTTGCACCTTCGATAGGTTATAGGTAGAGATAGGGTCATACAATCCCTTTGGTCTTCAAGTACTTCTTCAACCCTTGCTTACCAACCACTTTCTTATTACATCTTGGGCAGTATCCTCCATCATGCTTCTTAACTACTGTCGCATCGTGAGCTTTGCCATCTATACACAATCTAGTGATTATGTCCTTAGCAGTCTCCTGTATCTTCATGATGAGCATAGGCTCAAGCCCAAACGTCTCATAGATACGCAGTAAGCTATCTGATGATGGTTGCTTTCCACCATTAATCCATCTGTCAACAGTTGTCTGTGATACTTCAATGGTCTGGGCAAAGGAGTCCATAGTTAACCCTTCAGTCTTCATCAATGACTGAAGACGATCTATATCTAATACCCATCTCCTGATGTGCATATTACCCTCCTGTCTTAGCCCATCTATGAGGCTCAACTAATGTATACTCCTGACACATACCAAGGCCAGGTATAGAACCGACTTGATGATAGCATGGATGGCACATTATAGCCCAAGTATGAGCATACAACACCTTGCTATCATAAAACTTGTTGGTTATAGCTTGCTTACATATGTCACAGTGCGTAGGTGGCTCTATGAGAAGGTTAGCCATCTAACCCTCATTCAAGTGTAGTGCTATAGCTTCTAAACCAATACGCAAGGCTGTCTCAGGCCCGAAGCGGATAGTAGACGACTCTGTACCGTCTATCTCCTTAATCACTAGTCCATTACCTCTATTCAGCTCTGACAGCCTCAGGTTTCTCCGTTCAGCAAGCTCCTTCTCAATAGCTTGCCTGCCTATCTCGAGAAGCTCTGGGTCATTGGCTATTTGCTTTAGCTTCATCTTCCCTCCTCTGGAGTTTAACTCCTCTCACATGCTCTACGAACTTCACCCTGTCTACTAGCTTCGTTTTCTTTTTAACATTATACATGTTTCTGATTCTGCGCCAGTGAGGCTTAATGAACTCCTTCATGGCTCTTCTCAGTTGAGCTCTCTTCATGTGCGGCCTCCTTCATATCGTTTATTAGTTCTTGTTCATCTATACAATGGATACAAGGTGCAGGTGATATTGTGCATCGATTTGGAAGTGCGTGTTTACAGACATGACATGTAGGGCACTCAGTAACTTCTAAATTGCTAGACCCTCCTTCTCTACACTTTGCTGCTGTATGACGTCGAGCATGGAAGCAGCCACGCACTTGAGGGCATGTAGCAGAATCTTTGCATATAAGCATTATGACTTTACCTCCTCCATAAACGCCAGCGCAGCATCCCTGAGATCGGTGCCATTGGTTAGGATGTCTTTAGGGTCATGTTCTCCTGTAATTTTGTTTAACCTCGACCAATCAAGATGAGCAAACCAGTGTTTAAATTCTCTCCACAACCCAAGCACCTCCATTACATGACGCACATACCAGACCGTGCCATGGAGCTTGGTGGTGAGGTCGGGGTTGGCATTTGGAGCATCACAGGTTTTATATTCACATTCATCTTTCACAGAACAAGGTTCATTTGCTCGAAAATTCTCAACTCTTGGGCAACTATTCTTTTTATCGGGGTAGAACTCCAGCCCCCTTATCGGGGCGCAGGTGGGACAGGGCTTTATGGGGAATTTTTTATCGGGGCCTTCCCCTTCACCCCAACCTTCAGCTATTGCCCAACCATCCCTATCGCACCCTTTGCACCCCTGTATCAGCCCTTGGGCATACTTCTGGAAAGCTTGGATTAGCTTGCGGTCTTTATTTTCCATGAGACAACTCCATACGGGAGAGGAACTCAGTAAGGATATGATAGTCCTCTGTCTCATGACTAGGTACACCAAGACCTCGTTCAAGTTTCTGGTATTGCTTGATGTACTTTAGAGCTTCATCTAGATTGGACTTGAGGACATCTAGCTTAAGAACAGATTTGAAGGCTTTGTGGATAACCTTTTCCAAGCTACCCATACTTTTTAAATCTTCACTATCTATACCAGCACAAGCGTTGACGCAGAGGACGGCGCGATTGGCTTCTATCACGCTGAAAAAATGTCCAACCCTAACCCCTTTTACTACTTTAATATATGCAGCATAACCCTCATTATTCTCAACTTCCCATGACGTACGCATCTTCAACCTCCCTTCGGCCAGAACAACTCCACTGCTACCCAAGCCACCATCACCAGTAAAGCCATACATCCTAACGCCCATGTCCAGATGAAGATAGCCTCTGGGATTAGGGCTACTGCGGATACGAGTCTATCGAACATTATTGTCTCCTTATAGTTTTATTTTTACTTCTACCGACACCGTTTGTTCACAACTGGGGCAACTGTAGACATCACCTTCTTTGTTCATCCAATCTTGGCATGTTTCACAATACACTGATATTTCTGTTTCCATATTACCCTCCTCAGTTATAACTCCAACCCTACACCTGACTCTCATCAGATGCAAGGTAAGGGCTATACTATTTCTGCTCCTCAATATTGACAGTAACAGGCAGACCAAGTTCAATACATCTCATGGTCTCCTTGGCCCGCTCCTTACCTACGAGCTTCTGGAGGAGGAACTCCTTCTCAGCGTACTCAGTAGGGAATGTGGTGAGTCGCTCCATTTCCTCCTTGAGCAGGACTTCCTTCTCCTGTGCGCTCTTAGTCTGGTTCTTTGCCTTAGGCAGTTCTACCATCTCGATTTCTTTTGCTCTTTCGAGTCTGTTGAATGTCTCAGCCATGTTCCAGTCTCCTTCTCTCATTATATAGTCATACGCTGCACGTTGTAGCATGTGTGGAGATGCTCCCCACTGTGCGTCACCTTTGTGCTTAGGTTCACTTGATTCTTCTCTATAGTGTTTATCGTGACAATCTTGTGCATATACGCAATGTCCTATAGTACATCCGCATCTTACCTCTTTACTGAATGATATGTTAGGACAAGTTGCGCAACTGTGTCCATGACATGTCCACCTTCCAAAACACTTAGGCTTAGACTTACTTTGTCCAAGTGTCTCTGGATGGAGTAGTCTACCAGGTCGCTTTCGGTGGTAGGCAGCATGACACTTAGACGTCCACTCACACTCCTTGGTTTCACCGTGAGGTTCATCGACCCAAGTTCTATGGCAGTTGCCATCTTCACCAAAGCAGTCTGGCTTACCCTCATCTTCCTGTGCTTCACTCTCACCTGTGGGTTTGAGGTCTTGGTGGTCAGCGTGACGTATAGTGTCCATAGAGATTCCCGTAGCGTGCACGCCTGACCCATAAACTGGCCATTTCACTGTAATGGAACGGTCTCTTATAATTTCTACTACACCAATTTCCCCGCTCCACTTGTGCTTACCACTTGTGTCTATAACCTTGTCGCCGATGGCAAGGAGGTACTCACGACGGAAGACTGCTGTATACTGGTTATCTCCAAATTTAGCACACCAGTGTTCCCCGTCTAGATGGTCTATAGTTATGATTTGACCTACTTTGATGTCCTCTGTGTAGGCTCCTCCATAGTTTAGCACCAATGCTTCCTCGCCCTTCTTCAATTCTCTCAACTCCAATCTCATCACCTCCTTTCGTGTTATAGCTTAGTATTAACTGCTACTTAAATACTTCGTATCCAGCCTTCTCAAGCTTCTTCTTAGCCTTGGCAATGTCAGCCTTCTTGATCTCTTCCTTGCCCAAGACCATGTTGACGATCTGTTCATCAATCTCAGCATAGACCTTCTCAACCTTGTCGCGAGGTCCAATGTCTACACCCAACCGCACTCGCACGTTCTCGTACTGCCCAGTGCTGAACAACCTTTCCACTTCGATACTTCTGATTTTAGCCATATACTCCTTGTGTGGCATAGTTGCGTTCATCCAATGAACGATAGTTATACAGACATCACATACTCACAATACTAACGCTACCGGCTTAACCGGCAACGTAAGGGTTATGAGCGAGGACAACAGCAACAGCAACAGGCTCTTTTGAGCCATGAACACGGCTCATGGAGCCTGAACTGTCGTGCCTCAAAGTCCTTCATGGTAACAACCTCGCTTTCACTTCTGGGTCGTCAGTGTTAGTATCTTCATCTCCAGTAATTATCCATTCTATGTTGGAGTCTTTGCCTGCCACAATTCTTGCAAACTCGCCCAGATTGAAGTTTGGGTCGGCTGCTTGGAATCCCCAACACAACTCACATAACATGTCAAGGACTTGTGTAGCAGACTCATCGTCTTTGGCATAATATTGGTAGACTGGGGCCAAATGCTCAGCAATCACTTCATACTTTGTCTTCTGCTCAGCCTGTGCATTGGTGGCTAATACTCCACCTACTGATGCTACTGCGGCTTTGATAAATGTTCGTCTGTCCATTAGGCCTCCACGATTACTTCAAAGTTATTCGTGTCTATAGGCATTATGCTCACCGTTGCGTATGAAGTAGGAACAAACACATTTAATGAGCATTCTTCACTCTTGATAATTGTCAAGATCATCTCATCCGTCTTCATGTTAGGTGCAATTACTAGTTTCATGTTTAGCTCTCCAGTCCTATAATCATATTTTGCACTGTATCACAGTCATAAGGGTCAACCATCTGTTCCATCCCAACTTTGAGGCAACTTACAACTAATCCGGTCTGGTACTCGTCAAGTTCCATGTTAGGCCTCCGTTGTAACTATAATCTCATGGTCTGTATTCTCACATACATAGACACTCTCAACAACACCCGGAGCCGTTGGCCCTGTTACAATGAGTTTCATGTCCTTTAAACATACTACACAATACAGTTTCATACTATCCTCCGTGTGTTACAGTGTTATGCTACTCTCGTCACATGTATCTCATTATCTGCTGTGTATGACTCAAATTTCCATTCTCTCTTCTTCCCGATGGTATACATCAGATTACGGACAGATGTAAAGTCCACTGGTTGTGGAAAGGATGTGGTCATACCTACTATCATCCTCTCCAATCCCTCCCTAATCCATCTTGTCTGTGGTGTTGAGTTTGACATGCTTGGCATTGTTACCTCCATTTAGCCATTATCAAATCGCCAACTTTCATTGTGGCCTCCATGTGTGTAGACGTTTGCAAATAGGACATGACCAGACATTCTCACGATGTTGGTCAAACAGCGCGATAATTTTACTTCTACAATGTTTACATGTCAATTCAATCTTTATCATATTACCTCCCATCATTAGATTGTCCATCAGTTATCATTATATTGCTCATCATACATTATAACATATTCCACCATAAGATGCAACCCACCCAGATTATTATTTTCATCTTACATGTGTCGTGTGTGCAATAAGTGCTAAAAGTGCCAATGTGTACACCCCCCCCCTGCCCTACATGCCCACCCACCATCATGTAGGTCTACTATCATAGTAGCCTCTCCCAATAGTATGCTCCTATCCTATGTCTTGTCCTGGCCTGGGTCTTTTTTTAAAAAAAAAATAAAAAAATTATAACTACAACCACCACAGACAACACCATGCCTACCACCATAGCTAACCCCGCCAGGATGTCCATCTCTACCTCTACTCCCTCCAGTCTGACATCACAAATGGGGGTAGGCACTTTAGCACTTTTAGCACTTAAGACACAGAGGACACTCGTAGGGACAAATATGTGGATAGAGATAGGTGCATATTTGCGGCTGGTTCTACAAATACATCTATGTGGAGCTAGTGTGGATTGAGCAAAAAGAGAGGCATGGCCTGTACTAGCACCATGCCTCTGGGTGTTACTGATTCAATGCAGCGTCTAGTGGTGCAACTGGGAAATGGTATATTACCATCACTGCACCATGAGCAGGGCAGTCACCTGTATCACCATTGACATTATCACATCCTAATCCACAAACTGTACAACATGCAACTGGTATCATTATCACAACCTCCGAGTGTAGTGTTAGGCAGTTTTACATCATGCCCGGGATGGTTGTGTTAGACGTTTATGCCAGCTGCCTCGAGTGCCGCCATTGCCTTGGCCTGATCTTCCACGGACAGTTTCTTGAACATTCTGACCGTTTCGGTCTCGCCCTTGGTCACTTCCACATTGTCCTCACGGGTGAACTCAATGCCGAGGCGTTCGAGTTCTGTTTCCATGCGCGTTGGGCCATTCTTGCGGAAATTGCTTTGCAATTCCACCTTAAGACCTTTAGCAAAGACCATTGCTCGCATGTCCTTGTCGAGTTCACACATGTCGTGAATCTCATGCACATTCGCATGTAACGTGTAAACCGTCTGCGTGGTTGCGTCTTTGCTATCCTTGATACGCATAACAACATGTTCTTGGGTATTCATAAGAATACCTCCGTGTAGGACACATGCACATGATATACACACATGATGCATGTGTCTAATCATGCCCTCATACGAGGTGCATGTGGTACACCTAACATAATCAATTGTCAAAGACCCTATGTCATGTTGACCATACATGTATTATATCAGAACCCGCCCACAATGTCAAATCCACCACAAATGCAGCTATTATGTGCATCAATGCAGACCCCCCTGGGGGGGGGGATATGATAGACCGACCGACCTAGACGCATCACTCCCCACACTTTGCTCACTAGTGACTGTAGGTTGGTGGAGGTGCAGATGGACCTACAGACTAGGGCCTGGGTATTGACATGGAGGGCAGAGTCTGGTATAATACATGTATGGACACAGACGGGCAGATAGAAGAAGCTACTACCGAAGGCATGTCAGATGTGGATAAGATTGCATTGGCTAATGCGGTGCTAGCGAAGGTTGATAAGCCTGCGGTGGGAAGGAAGCCGGGGAATGGGCAGCTGATGGCATTGAAGCCCTGGCATGATGAGTTGGCCAGGAGGCTAGTGATAGGGTGTCAGAAACAGTGTGAGATCGCAGCAGAGCTAGGGGTCACCCAGTCCTGGTTATCGACTATACTTACCCAGCCACTGATGAAGCGCAGATTATAAATGTTGAGGGAGGAGAGAGACAAGGACTCCCTTGATGTGGGGAAGCAACTGGATGCAGCTTCAATGCCAGCCATTGAGATTATTGAGCGTACTATGTATCGCACGAAGTCAGAGAAGTTATCAGTGATGTGTGCTCAAGATTTGCTTGACCGTGCTGGGCATGGGAAGGTTACTAAGACTATCAATGAGAACAGGAATCTCAATATTAGTGCTAATATGGGACGGGAAGAGATGATGCGTGTGTTGCTGAATCGTGTTAGCATTGCAAAGGGTGAGGCAGAAGAGAAGATCAAAGCTCTCGCTGAGGCAGATACTATTGAAGTCGAATGGACTGAAGCTGCTAGCCCTGATGAGGACCATTCACCGGTTGAACGCGAGCCCGGATTTGGGGTGATGTAGTGACATCTGCTACGACGATAGAAGAGCTTGCATCACTGAGTGAAGATTTCAAGGGTTACCTTGATACACTCTCTGAGGCAGAACTTCGTGAGATGATTCTACTCACTGATTCCCTCGCTACAGCCTTTGACACTAAGTTCCATGTTTATGAATCTGCTCCTATTGCCCATAAGTTTCATGAATCGTCTGCGAAGATTAGAGCAGCCTTTGGAGGTAACAGATCAAGCAAAACCTACAGTCATATCATCGACTATGGCGCACAGTTCTGTGGTGAGGCTCCGCCATCTCTTGAAGGCATTATACCTAAGCATAGGCTCGACCCGACTCGGCAAAATCGCCTCTGTATGAATGACTACCCTAACTCATTCATGAAGGTTATCTGGCCTTATATTAGACAACTCATACCTGCTGACAAAGTTGCTGGTGTTGAGAAAGACTCTGGTCGCATTAAGGCTATACACAACTACCAAGGTGGACTATTAGAGTTCATGCAATATGACCAAGATGTGGAGAAGTTCCAGGGTACATCTCGCCACTCGATTGGATATGATGAGGAGCCACCTGAAGATATCAGAGATGAGAACCTCGCTAGGCTCATTGACACAGATGGTGAGGAGACTTTTAGCCTCACTCCCATTAGTGGTGCGCTTAAATATCTATATGACAAGGTATTCCTCAAACGTAGCAGAGAGGTTGAAAACGATTATGATTTCATACTTGACAATAAGGGGAGACTTATTGACGCAATCTTTTCCCATCACAGGGACGTTGAGATTCTTGGGGACGAGGCAGACCCTGACATCCATTGTTTCTTTTATAACATCTTCGACAACCCAGCAATATCCAAAGAGGCGGCTATACGCAAACTCTCCAAGTTCCCTAAAGAGGAAACTATCGTCCGAGGTAAAGGACATTTCCTTTTCATATCTGGTATGGTCTACCCCGGCTTCAGTGACCATCTCCATGTAATACCTGACTTCAATGATTGGTATAGCGGAGACACTCAACAGTTCTATACTCTCTATGTAGCCATTGACCCTCATCCTCGTGTACCTCATGCTGTGCTATTCTTAGTTGTCAGCGCAGACGGCACTAAATACCTAGTCGATGATCTCTATACTGATTGCAATGCTGAGGCTCTTGTAGATGCTATTCGCATTAAGTGCCGAGGGCGCATACCTGAACTAATACTAATCGATCCTATGGCGTACACTCCAGACCCCTCGACCAAATCCTGTTTAGCCACGGACTTAATTGACTTTGGCATGAACGACCCCTTTCCAATCGCGGCCTCGAAAGATAAGGCCAGAGGCATCCTGCGCTGTCAACAGCTTCTCGCACCAGCTGAAACCAGTGGCAAACCTGGAGTGTACGTCACAGACAACTGCTCCAACTTCCGCCGGGAGATAACACGCTATTCCTGGGACGATTGGCGTAAGCATGAGCGCAACACTAAGGGCCCAAAACTAGAGGCTGTGAAGAAAGACGACCACTTTATGGAGAACTTCTATCGTCTGGTATTAGCAGACCCACAATACATAGATCCAATAACCTACGACGACATCCTTGATGAGATGAGAGCTGAGCAAGCTGTCGGACGTAGTGCAGTGACAGGATACTAATATGCCAGAGCCTAGGACAAAAGCTCCTGCGTTAAAGAAGAAGTTTGATGTAACTGAGCTTGAAGCTGACGAGAAGCTTAACCTTGCTATCGCAATAGGTAAAGAGGGCGGCTTGAAGTTCATTGACCCTGAGGACCTTGAGACTCTCCTCAATGGTAAAGACTGGCTCAAGAAGGTCGGTGATTTAGCTCTACAGGAATTCAAGATCGACTTGCAGTCTAGGTCAAGATGGGAAGCTGCTAAAGCTCGTGAGTTGAAGCTATTCATGTCTCATATGGATCCTAAGACCTGGCCGTGGGAACATGCTAGCAATGTCAACTTACCATTTACTACTATCGCTTGCATACAATATCAGTCACGTGCTATTGAGGCTATACTTCCTAAAGAAATCACTAGGTGTGTGGACATAGGTAAGCCTAACCCTCTACGCGCTGAGCGCTGTACAGACTACATGAACTATCAGCTTCGCTATCAGATGCCTGATTTTGAAGACGGCATGGACAAGTCAACTATGCAGCTCGGTGTGGCTGGGAGTGTGTTTAGGAAGTCTTTCTACGATTCTAATATGAAGATAGTTCGTAGTACATGGATACCTGCGGTGGACTTTGTAGTGAACTACGGCATCTCCACATTGGAAGAGGCTTATCGCAAGTCACATGTGTTATACTTCAACCGCAACCAAATACGTCAGCGTGTTAATCAGGGGCTGTTTGTCCCATCTGCATGGGATTTAGAACCAGGGACAATCCTGCATCCCTCACAAGACCTTAAGCAAGCATCTGACACTGTGCAGAGGGTAGAAGAGCCTGAGCAAAACCGTGCAACTCCGAGAGTATTCGTTGAGATGCACACGCTCCTCGACTACGATGGTGATGGTCTTGAGGAACCGTGTGTGATAGTGTTTGACTATGAGTCAGGTGATGTTGTGCGCCTGTATTCGCGTCAGTACTACATTGAACTCGATAACAAGAAACAAGCCCGTACGATGGAGTACTTTACCGACTACCACTTCCTACCAAACCCTGAGGGATTCTATGGTATAGGGCTAGGCACACTCCTCTATGGTCTCAACGAAGCTGCGAATACAATAGTTAACGAAATTATAGACGCTGGGCATCTCGCTAATATTCAGGGCGGATTTGTAGCTAAGCGTAGTGGTATCAAACGTGGGTCGCTTAGATTCAAGATGGGTGAATACAAGGAAGTTAATACCTACCTTGACGACATGCGTAAGGCTATCTACAACTTTGACTTTAAAGGGCCTAACGATACGCTCTATTCCACTCTCGGACTGCTATACGAATATGCTAAGCTCGTATCCAGTGTGAGTGAAACCACGACTGGTCAGCTCCCTGCGTCCGACACGCCGGCCAGCACCGTTTTAGCCTTGATTGAGGAAGGCCGAAAGGTCTATAGCGCTATTCACAAGCGTACTCATAGGTCGTTTAAGAAGGAATTGAGCAAGATCTATAGACTCAACAGTATTTTCATCAGTGAAGAGACCTACTACCGTGTTATCGGTACTCAAGGTTACCCAGAAGGCGGCCAACAGCTCATTGCTCGTGACGACTTTGCTGAAGATATAGACGTCTTTCCAGTGTCCGACCCAGTTATTACGTCTAAAGCTGAGCAGATCATTAAGAAGAAGGAATTCCAGAAGGAAATATTCGAGAATCCTGATACTAAGAACAACCCTGTTGCAAGGCAGAAGGCATCTATCCTGTATTACAAGGCATTAGATGTAGAAGACGCTGAGTCCTACTTTGAATCGCCTGAACCGCCAGATATTCCAGCTTTTGAGGAGAACGCTATGTTCCTCAAAGAGCAAACTGCCCAGGTGTTGCCTAATCAGGCTCATTTGAAGCATATAGAGGTTCATGATTCTCTACTGCAAGGCAAATATGCTAATCAGATCACGCCTACAGCTAAGACAATCATAGATCAGCATCAACTGGAGCACGTAGCTGCGCAGTACGCGCTGGAGAATCAGGAACAGATACAAGCAGAGCAAGAAGAACAACAGGTAGCAGCTCAGGAGGGTGCGAGATGAGCAAAGTTACTCCAGACAGAGAATTTGGAAGAGGAGATTACAAAGACTGGCTTCAACAGGCTGTAACAAAGGATGCAATACAGATGCTAATCCAGTTACGAGATACACATTTAATCTTCACTATGGGTGCATCGGACAGTGATGCGATGGCAAGGCTAGTATCAGAAGCTAAAGGTCTGAACATTGCTATAGACTTTCTAAGTGACCTTGGTACTCCTACGGAGGAAGAGGAAGAGGAAGAGAAGAAACGAAAGGAGGAAATGGAAAGTGGAACAGCAGGTGCGAAGGACAGTAACTAGCAAAGAGCGTGATGTCATTCTTAAGGAGATTGACTTTGATAAGGCGCTAAGGGAGTTCGACATGACTCCTTTTAACGAGCGCATTATTATAATCCCTCTTGAGATTGAGCAGACAGGGGCCATCTGGGTTCCAGAAAACTCACGTGAAATGGCTACAAACGAAGGCATAGTTATTGCCTGTGGTAATTTGGTCCAGCTTGTTGAAATAGGCGATCACATATACCACGGACAGTACTCGGGGTTTACTTTCAGACGTGGTGGGCAGAAACTCCGCTGTATTAAAGAGATGGACTTAATCGCTAAGGTGCGCGTAGAGGATAAGGGAAATGGCAGAAGAGAAGATTAAAGACGACAAGCCTAAAGGTGAAGTCTTGTTTGAGGACAAAGCTCAGCCTGCGCCTACAGATAAGGGTGCAGTTGATGTGACGTTGCCAGAGGACAAGACTGACGTTAAAGTAGAGCCTGTAAAAGATAAGAAGGATGAGCCAAAGGCTGATGATAAGAAGCCTGACGATAAGAAAGAAGTTGTCTTTGACGACCCTCACAAACAGTCGATGTTTGAAGATGGCTTCATCGACAAGGATGGCAAGCCTGGCCCTAACCATGACAAGTTTGTAAAGCTGTATGCTGAGAACAAAGACATGAAGCGCCAGTTGGCTGAGGGCATAGACAAGTCCGAAGCTATGCAGACTGTGAAGTCCATGCTTCAGACTTTAACTGACCAGAACGCTGAGCTCAAAAACCAGATTGAATCAGGGTCTGCTGAGAGCCGTTTAACTGGACTTAACACAAGACTCGCTGACATTACATCAAAGCAAGCAGCTGCAAAAGAGGACATGAACTTTGAGGAGTATGATAAGCTAGCCAACCAAGCGCATGAGGTAAAGGTTGAAATAAGGGATGAGAAACTATTGCTTGAAGCGGGGCCAGAACCTGCAGCTGCTCCTGCTACAGAAGCACAGGACAAGGTAGAGTTCACTGCAGCTATGACAGCGTTCAATGCTGACAACCCTTGGAATGTTAAGGGAGGTCCTGACTACAATCCTATCAAGGCTAGTGAAGCAATCGACATTGATAATAACCTTATGAAAGACCCTAAGTGGGCGAACGTATCTTATGCAGAGCGTTTGAAGGAGGTGAGCAATCGCATGGCTGGTAACAAGGTAGATGATAAGGGAAATGGCAAAGGTGGCGCCGGCGATGCTCCCCCTAGCCCTGAGGGTGGACAGACACAAGGTGCCCCTGTCGCTGGGAAGACAGTTAGACTCTCAGCTGTTGAGCAAGAGCTTGCAAAGGGTATGGGTGTCCCTTTTGAGGATTTCGCTAAAGCTAAGGCAAATAAAGGGGAACCCGTATAATGGATAACTCACAAGCGTCAAAACCAGAAGACCGTAAGCCGCTTACAGCAATGGAGCAAGCTCAACAGGCCAAACAACGGTCATTAGAATCAGCCCAGGAGTCGCCTCCGAGTATTGAGCCAACTCCTGATGAACAGCCTACAACAGCAGAAGTTATAGCTCAGCGCAAAGCCGAAGCTGACGCGTTGCCAAAGAAGAGTTTAACTGAGATGACTGATATGGAAGACTTCGACTGGCGCCCAGCATCATTACTAGATGTGCCTCAGTGGGTAAAGGACATGTTCCCAGATCATGGTCTCAGGTGGTGTAGCAAACGTGAAATCGATAAGAAGCTACTCGAACATTGGACTACCGTCGTAGTAGACGGAACCAAGGTTGAGACTGAATTCCGTCCTACAATGGTAGACGGCGCTCGTACTGATTCCACAGTTCAGGTCCGTGAGATGATTCTCATGAAACTGCCCCGATTAATCATGGCTAAACGTACAGCTTACTTTGAGGGCCGAACTAAAGACTTGTTACAGTCAAAACTTGAGGCTGATAATGAGGAAGCGCAACGAGACGGCAGTAAACATTATGGCGCTCTCGGTGAAGGCGGTAAGGTCCTCAAAGAGGAAGCATCACTCTAGGAGGAAGCCTAAATGGCGAATAAAGATGCAGCAAAGGGCTTTTGGCCTGTTAAAAGCCTTGTGGGCGGTGAGATAAGGTCACGTGAGTATGTTGTAAAGGTGAGTCAGACTATACGCGTAGGTGATGCGGTCAAGCTTGTAAGTGCCCAAATCTCCGTCGCTTCAATAGCCTCGGCTACAACTGACCTTGTAGGTGTAGCAGCGCACGCAGTCACTACTGATGCCAGCTCTGTAGGCTCGTTGAAGGTCTATGACGACCCTGAACAGTTGTTTGGTATTCAGACTATCACTGGTACAAGCGCGACTGCAAGCATGGTTGGACAGACTGCAAAGATCAATGCAGGTGCTGGTTCATCTGTGTATAGCAAGTCCACCCACGAGTTGGACATTGCTTCACTAAGCACGACGACAGCCTTTATGGTAATGGGTATCATAGAGACTCCGTCTAACAACTGGTCAAGTAGCGGGCATACCGATGTGCTAGTACGTTTTAACCAGCACAGGTTTAAAGCCCCTTACGCCGCTACCTAGGAGGGATGAAACATGCCAGCATTTACAGACAATTTCTCATCCCTCATGGCTCCTGGTCTTCGAGTTCTGTTTGGTATTGAGTATAACGACAGGGCGACTGAGTTTGATAAGGTCTTCCAGGTCGTTAGCACGAAGCGGAACTATGAGGATGATCAGGAACTCGTTGGGACTGGTCTAGTACCGACCATGCCTGAAGGTGATGCCGTATCATACGACACCATCGCTGAAGGCTACAGCAAGCGGTACACGCCGGTATCATATGGTCTGGGTGTAATAATCACTCGTACCATGTATGAGGATGATCTCTATAGCAAGATGAACAAGCTCACTAAGGGTCTTGCTCGTAGTGGTAGGCACTCCGTTGAGATCATAGGTGCTAACGTCCTCAACAGGGCGTTTACTGCAGCCTACGCAGGTGGTGACGGACTGGAGCTTTGCTCCCTCTTACACACCACCCGTGAGGGCGGTACCTATCGTAATGAGCTGACTAACCCTGCTGACCTTGACATCACATCGTATGAGCAGATGATGATTGACGTTGGCACTCAGTTCATCGACAACAGGGGCTTACAAGTCCCTGCTACTGCGCAGAAACTCATTATTCATCCGAGTAATGAGTGGAACGCTCAGCGCATTCTGAAGTCAGCTCAGCTGCCTGACACAGCTAACAACGATTATAACCCTGGGCAGAATTCCATGCCTGGTGGTTATCAGATGATGCACTGGCTTACGGATACGGACTCATGGTTCATGAAGACCGATATCCCTAACGGCATGCTCTGGTTCTGGAGGCGTAAGCCTGACTTCAGTCAGGACAACGACTTCGATTCAGACAACGCGAAGTATAAGACAACCTACAGGTGTGTTCCTGGTTGGACTGACCCTAGGAACATATTTGGAAGTCCTGGTGGTGGGAGCGAGTAATCATGGGACGCGGGCGAGTTACAAGAAGCCCTGAACGGCCTCTAGTAAAGAGGCAGCTGAAGGTGGGGAGCAGACCGAGTATTGTCCAAAAGACAAAGTCGCCTGCTCCTCTCCGGAGGCGTAGAGATAGAAGGAGCTAAGGATGTCAGGAAACCCTTCAGCATTTAGTGCTCTTACTGTAGGTGGTGTGCCTATCACTGGTGGTGCTCAGATGCCACTGACTGGGCAGGCATACTTCGTTGACTACGTCAACGGCGCTGACGGTAACAACGGTAAGAGTGTACGCAAGGCCTTCAAGACTATTGCACAGGCCTATAGCGTATGCACAGCTGGTAAGAACGATACAGTGTATCTTATCGGTGATGGAGCTAGTACTGGTTTTGCATACATCACTGCACAGCTTGTATGGGCTAAGAACGCTACGCATCTAATAGGTGTTTGTGCACCTAGTAGGGTTGCTAACCGTGCTAAGATCGAGTGGGCCTCGGGTTCTACGAGAGTCGCTACAATGATTGACTTTACAGCTAACGGTTGCATCTGGTCTAACGTCCATGTGTTCCACGACTTTCCTACAGGCTCGGCTAATACAGCGATTGCTATGACTGGGCAGAGGAATTACTTCTCTAACTGTCATATAGCTGGTGGAGGTCATATTACAGGTGCAGCTCATGCTAGCTCTTCCAGTATGACTGTTACTGGTGATGGTGAGAATACGTGGGAGGACTGCACATTTGGTGTGGACACTATTACATCAGGTGCAGGTGCTAATGCTGTGTTGCAGTTTGCTTCAACAGCTGTACGTCACCAGTTCATCAGATGTCGCATTACCAAGTACGCTGGTGCTACTGGCGCACTGTTCTGCAACTTCCCAACGGGTAGTGTTGACAGGTACATCATCTTTGAGGACTGTCTATTCATCAATAGCAACCTCAACTTTACAATGACAGTTGCTATGGTAGTTACCAACACTATAGGTGGGTATGTCTTAATTCAGGGTGGTGGTTTGTTTGGGTTAGTCACTAACTGGGTGGCTGCTGATAACACAAAGCTCTACCTCTGTGGTTACATGAACGCTGGTTCTGGTAACTTAAACACCGGCATAGCTCACACGCATGATGAGAGCTAAGAGAGGTAACTGATGCCATCCAAACTTATTTTGTACATACCTTGTATTCGTTGTAATGACGACGGGGAGATTGTAGTAAGCCATGGCAACGGTGATGCAGTCATGGTTACTTGTCCAAACTGCAATGGTACAAAAGAAGTGTACTTTGGCAGGGTAGAAGAAGTGGAAATCGAGTAAGGTCCGATAGGGAGGGTGATGTCATGCCCTCCCACGGATTTACAAAAGGTGCGTTCATTCGATGAATGGTAGTATAACAATTTGGAGGAAGTAATGTACTTCGGCCACAGTGATAAAGACATAATGGAAACATTAGCTCCACAATTCGTTAAGGGTGCACTATACATCCGTGGCGATGGTAAGATTGATCGCAAGATTGCTAGGTCTTGGGATTCACCTTGGGTATTTACTAACTTTCACCACGCTCTATCTTGTGAATTCTGGAATGAGATATTATTCAAATGCTTCAAAATTATTCCTATTGGCTGCATGAGTTGTTATAAGGTCGTAGTAAAACCTCGCACTTTAAAGGAGTTGTATCAACTTAAGGAAGTACAAGATATACTTGGCTTCTATAGCAAATGTGGAATTGAGTTGCGACCTTATGCCTTTGGCAATTATGGTGGGTACTTCTACACACGGTCATTGGAAGAGGGCCGTAAACGCTACGCCGTAGTGCGAAATGCTATCAGTAAACAGATTTCACCTGATATACCTGTATATCTCAAACGAGGATGTACTGAGTACGAACTCCCACCTGACCAAGGAGGTAAGGGCCCTTCAGACAAATGGGAGTTGAAACCTGACCAAGAGGACTTTGAAGCCTATGTCACTGATAAGTTTGTACTCGACAGTTTTTTAGCGTTACCTCCTGAGTACATGCTTATTAACATCTATCGTAAATGGGTGAAGTTTGCATATGATAGAGGTGATATTACATATAAGCTATACACCGAAGGTAGACCTTTGTGTGAACCTCCAGTACTATACCACGAGGAGAATAAAGATGCATAAACTTATGAACGCCCAATCTGCTGTAGGGGCAACGGAGTATATACGGATACCTGAGGGTACTCGTATAATCAACATTCGTCCTAGGTTTAGAAGTCTTGGCACGGCGAAGATATCGGTAATTGATCTAGTGTGGCAATCTTCGCATACAAAGTCTAATGGCGATACAGGATTGATATCTAGCCCACTACTAGCTGTAGGTACTACTGCAGAGAGAATTAGAAACTACGCCTTTTCGTATAGAATAGCAGGTGTCAACTATACTAAGGCTGCTGTAGCTGCAGGTACTGTACTATCTGGTGCTACGAACATTGTAGCTAGTAAGTTTGGTGGGTTTAAAGTTTATATTATTGCTGATGGTACTATCACCACTAAACCGCCAGGGACTTCACAATCCTATGCTAGTGCAGTTCTAGCAACTCCTGCAATAGATGCAGTAACAAATGGTGTGGGGCTTCTTGAAATTGGAAAGGTGCTTATTGCGAATGACGCAGACGCTGGCGGATGGGATGCAGCTACTGACGACATGACCGACGCCAGTGATGTGACTACGGCTACATTCGTAGACGCACCAATGCAGGCAGACTACGTTGACAGTTATCAGTTTGACCCTAGTGATCTTTCTAATCAGTCCGCGAACTGGAACATTGAAAACACTGGCGAACGCTATGGCAGGTTATGGCTTAGAACTCTAACAGGCACTGGTGAAGTTGATGCCAACGTGTCTTTCAGATAGGAGCTCATTATGGGAATGTTACAGATGAAAACATATGTAAGTGATGCTAATGCTACTATAATCGTGGCAGCTGCTGACCCAAAGAAGAAGTTTAAACTAGTTCGTTGGGATATTAGCTTTGATGCTGCTGAGACTAGCGACCCTAACGTAGAGTTTGGGGCTACGCCAAAGTACACTGCAGGTCCATATCTTGAGAAGGGCGTACAGTATGGGTTCAATATGCAGGGTGCTATTCCTTATGATAAACTCCCAGTTACAGATTACAATGAGTCGTTGAACATTACAAAGGCTACTAATGCGTGTACTACCAACATCTGGTATGAGGAAGTATAGTGGCTCTTAAGGTAGTATATCCTATTACCTGTATTACAGGAGGGAGCAAACTAGCGTATGCCTATGGCCTTCAGGAGAAGTTGCAGATAGAACACAATGCTGAAGGCGCAAGGTATAACGCTGACATGGAGAAGTTTAGTAAGGGAGAAATAACTGACGCTGACCGAATCATAGCTGTAGCTCGTTGGGGTGATTACAGAACAAATCTCTTCGAGCCAGCATCAAACTTGATAGTACAAGAGGTATTGAAGTGGAGACAGTATGCTAAGGAGTTTCATTACTGGAACCCTGACCTGTCTAAAGACATCATCAATACAGTGGGGCCATAATGCCACTTGAAGACTTTACGACATTTACTGAAAACGATGCTAATAGTAGGTTTACGGTATCAGCGAATACTATAGCTGTGACTTTGTTAAAGGCAGAGATTGACCATAATGTAGTTAAGGATTATGGGGCGGCCTTTTTTGGTGATTTACCGCTGGGCATAGAGTGGGATGCAGTAATTAATGCTTCTAGTAATAATGCTGGTATGCATGCTCTTGCTATGACAAACACACCAGCAAAAAGCTACGCCCAACATAGGCCAGAAAATGACGATGAACCCAGCTTTTGGTGTCAATTTACTAGGACTTCTGGTGCAGAGGATTTTCTTATCATCCAAACATTTGGCACTGGTAATGTATTTGATATAGGAGCTTGGGGAGCTACTGTAAGAATCTACTTTACACTTACAAGGTCAGGCACAACATTCACATTAAAAATGTACAGTGATAGTGGAAGAACTACCTTGACTGATACGCTTGCGGTAACGTCTATAAGTACAGCTTTCCAACATTTGTTTGCGGTCAACAACCCCTACGACCTGTTGCCAAATGGCCCCCAAATATCTGGGGATATTAAAAACTATGAGTTGTTAGATGGGACACTTGGACTTGGAGTAGCGCTAATGTCAAATGCAATGGAACTTGCTGGAGGGAGAGTTTGGTAAATGATATTCACTGAGGAAGACAGAGCAGTTATACGAGACATTATAGCGAAGTTTCTAACAACTAAGAAACTTCAAACGGAGAAGATGTGTGAAGAGAAGATGGACAACCAGGAGGGTATAGTGGGTGAAATAAAGAATACGGTAGAAAGTTTCAACAAGAAACTATGGGCAATAATACTGTTGCTTGTATCTATTCTTGGCTATAACCTTATCACTGCACTGGCGGGGTAGAACTATGAGTGTGCTATTTGATTGGGTGCGAGGATTCAATGCACGTGAGAAGTGGGGTGATGCCTTTAGGATGAACGGCATGGTTGTTATCCTGATAGACAGGTTGAGGGAGGTCTATCGAAAGCAGTATGATGAACATGCGTCTTTTGTAATCCACTGCGGGTTTGAGACT
>Ga0114923_10000275_pt1 | contig 43218 bp, 41 predicted proteins | sample SumtaG_FD_89578 | JGI IMG/M metagenome (GOLD analysis project Ga0114923, IMG submission 89578) | Deep subsurface microbial communities from Indian Ocean to uncover new lineages of life (NeLLi) - Sumatra_00157 metaG | ecosystem: Environmental > Aquatic > Marine > Oceanic > Sediment | place: near... | reverse complement strand
TTGACGGAATTTTTTAAATTAACCCAGAGATCATCAACTTCATTCCTAACTTGTAAAAATTGATCAATTTTTTTTAATAGTACATCCCTTGCGCGATCAAAATCTCTTTGGGAGTCGTTCAATTCAGATTCCAATATTTTTATCTTTTCTCCTTCGATTAAATCGTTTTTCTTTTTTTCGACAGATAACGCTTTTTTAATAATAACGCTTCTTTTACTGGCTACTTCGCCTAACGCTGCAGCAAATTCATATTTTTTTTCTACTAAATAATCTTTTTTTACTGCAAGGTCCTTAATCGAATCTATGTATTTGTTATTTATTTCAATATATTCATCATTTTTATGGATGATTTCCTGAAAATATTTTACCTCCTCGTCTTTGATATTTGATCTTCTCTCTCTTACTAGAGTTTGCATTTGTTTTAATACATCTCTAAACGTTCTATTGACCATATCTCGTGTAAGATTTACTTTTCTCAAGTTATCAGCGTATTTTTTTTGAGAATTGATTAATGTAGTCTGATTTTTAGCTAATTTTTTTATTTGGCTTACTAATTCTTTTTCCATGCTTGCTAATTCAAGCTCATCTTCATGTGTTATAATTGGACTCATTTCAATCAAATCATAATAGTATTGATTTATAATAAATTACGATATAATTCTTATGTAAATTCATTATTTTAATTTTTAGTCTTTTTATTTACTTACTATCTATAAGGAAAAAAAGCAGTAAGAATATTATCTTTATAACTTGCTTTTATGACTTTAGCCTCAATATATTTTCCTATCAGTATTTCGGAGAAAACGAGTGGTTTTTTCAATAATATTTTAATTCCGAGAGAATCGTTGATTTTCCCTATACACTCATTTTTCCATCTTCCCCCGGAAACGATTTTTAATTTAATTAGGTCATCCTTCTTAAATTCTAACATGGAGGTTTTCGTTCTTTTATGAATACCAAAGTCTCTAGGTCCAAGTTTTAGTTTTATACCGTACTTTTTTTCTAATTTGGATAATTGTAAATAAAAATACCCCCATGATTTCGGTCGAATTTTTTTTAATTTTCTACCTGTTTTGTAAATTAAATATTTTTGGATACCGATTTGAATTTGTTTCTCAGAATAACCTTCGCTTCTTAAATTAATGATCAACTTAATAATATCTTCTATATCTTTGTCATTTTCTCCTGGAAACCAAACTGGTGCAATTAAAACGTGAATTTTAGTATCCAAGAGGGAATAAATATTATTTAAAAATTTACCAACATTAAATTTAGCACAATTGCATAAATAACAAGCGGTTTCCTCCTTTAGGCTATTTAAGCTTAGGTTAATTCGCGTCAGGTTGCTTTTTTTCAATTTATTGATAATATTTTTCGAGAGTAATACTCCATTGCTTTGCATTGAGATAGTTGTTACTCCTTCGATATCTGAGAGTTTTTTTACCAAATTAAATAATTCCCCGTATAACAACATTTCACCGTAGGGTGCCAGATGAATCTCGATGTTATAATTTCCTTTTATCGCTATGATTTCTTTGACTTTATCGATTAAATAATTTGAATTTATCACGAAATTAGTGTCATAATCGCCAGAACTGACGAAACAATACTTACAACGCAAATTACACTGTGTTAGGGGTTTAAGTTCAAGTATGTTGGTCCCTCTGTCAATTATCCCTAGAAAATCAACGCCTGTTAGTGGAATTTCCGAAGTTCTATCGATATATTTTATGGTTTCATTCATTATCGAAATTTTCCTTATTTAAATTTTATACCTTAAAATAGCAATCAGAGATCCTAAATCAATGATTTGTTGTCCTGTTGGGTGTTCACTGTTTAGAATATGAACTTTACCACCTGAATTTTCGACTCCATTAATGACTCGTTCGATTTTTAGTTTTTGCTCTTTTGAGGCACCTCTAATTAAAAGATCTGCACAAAATAATTCCTTTACAGCACCCTTTTCTATTGCATTAGATATCTCGTCAAAACCAATGGCAATAATATCTGAGTTTGTACTAAATAATTGTAATATTTCTTCAATTTTTTCTGTTTCTTGTAATATTTTTACATTTTTTTTTAAAATTTTTAACTCTTTTGATTTTAAAGTCTCTAAAATAGCACTTTCAGTCCCGGAGCTGGCTTGAATGTTATAAATTTTTGGTAGATATGTAGACTGTGTTCTTTCTTTAAGAAATTGATTGAAATGAACCTTCGTACTACCAGGACCACATATAATTATTGTATTTATTTTTGTATTCTTTATATTCTCGTCGATAAGTCTAAGAATTTCACTATAAAATTCTTCGTACGCTTTATTTCTATAAGATTGTTCGTATCTTTTACCAGGAATATTTTTTTTTATAGTGGCTATTCTCTTATGACTGAAATTTGTTATTAGAGAGATTGTAGCTAGCCCTGTTTCGATTGCAATTATTAACATTATAAAATCAGTTTCGAATCTTGATGATTCCTTAAGACGTTTTATTTCGCTCTTTAACCACTTCTCTTTATATATTGTTAATTTTTGGTTAGGTTCAATATTAAAAGTGTGATATGTTCCATAAGTGACAAAATCCTCCGGGCCCTCTAAGATAGTACCTTTTACTCTTAATCTATTTGAAAATTCATGGAAAGCGACAGATTCAACCTTTAATTTCAAGCTCATTGGTTTTCTTTCTCCTTTAGAACCTTCCTTTAAAACAACTCTTCTATATGTCCGTGCTGAAATTTTATCATTTTTAGCTATTAAGTTATAGAGAGTCCATAAATCGTTTAAATTCTCTGTTTTAACTGTAATAACATCCTTCTTTTTACCTATTTCCAGAATTTTCATTTAAATTATTTAATTCCAAATTATAAATTTAATATATATAATTAAGTATAGTATAAATCTAAAGACTAACTATCTAAGGTTTGATATCTTAGACAAAATAAAGAAAAAAATAATAAAATACAAAAAAAACAAAAAATTTATTCTTTTGCTCCTAAGGCTTCTTTGACCTTTTCTAATTCTTCCATTCGTTTCTTTTTCTCTTCTTCACGTTTTCTGAGGTCTTCTTCGTCAACCTTTTGGAGCGAAACACCTTTTTTGATTTCTTCTTTTAGCTCTTTATCTACGGGTGTCATTGTTACTCAACACTTTTTATTTTATTCTCTTTTTTGGGCACAATTTCAACACTTTTTATACACAAATTATAATAGAATTTATTTATAAGTCTTGGTTTTTTGATAATATTAAATATTCAAAATCATTAAATAAGCGCTTTTCTTTTGTTGGTAATAGTTCTCTATTTTCTGTACAATTCGGAACCCAAATTTTTGATACAACCAAATGGCAACTTTATTTTTAGAGTTCACATTTAAAACTATTACTTCAATATTGTTCATTTCTTTTATTTTGTATAAAGTATATTTTAATAGATGCGACCCATAACCTTTATTCTGATATTGTTTACTAATAAGCAAATTAATTAAATTTACTCTATCTTCTTGATCTTGAATAACGATAATGAATCCAACAATTTCATTTGAATTATCCTTATTTATCAACTTAAAAAAGAAAGTGTTATTTATGATAAGATTGAGAATTGAATTTTTAGAAAAAGCATCTTTCTTGAAAGTATTACTTTCCAATTTTAATATTTCATCTAAATCCTTAGTACTAACCATTTTAATATTCATTAAAACCCAACTCTTCTTTAAATACCTTAATTGGTGTTTTTTCCGTTATTTGTTGGTATTGTTCTTCTCGAAATGGTGTTATTTCTACGATATATCCTTTTAATTGATTTTGATCAATTAAATTTATCAGATCTTTCTCGATCGCGAATGATAAAGGCAATTTTATATTTAACCTATCATATGATAGAAACTTATGAGGAACTTTTAATTGATTTAATAAAATATTCTTAAACTCTTTTATTTTTATTTTATCACCTTCTATTTGAGCGAATATTAACAAACCATCCTTATTTATTTCCTCATAAGGTAATTTTATAGTTTTTGCACGCCTTAAGTACCTTTCCCTCAATTGCCAATAATCCTTGGCAATAATCGTACAAAAATGAATTTTTATCTTAACTTTTGGAGCGATTTTTTTTATTAAAGTAATTGCAGTTTCATTACTACGCTCTACAGAAGCTATTGTACCTTCTTTCAATTTAAAACCTCGTTCTTTTAAGCTTTGACTATTTGGTGAACAATACTCAAATTCATTCAAATTAATAAATTCTGCACCTATTTCATCTAAATAAAATATCAATTCTTCAAGATTTTCGACATATTCCTTTTCTGGAATTACCGGAACCTCAGCGCCTACAGACATACCCTTATCCAATGCGTATTTTATAACATTCCAATTTTCTTTTGGTGAGTTGAATCTAATTTCGTCTAACCCTGCTCGAGCAAGACTACTTGCTTTTGATTCGTTAAAATTAAGACCATTTGTATAAAGATGAATGTGAAATTTTTTCCCTTTTTTTGCCTTAACAAATTTAATAAATTCTAAAGTGTTTTCGAAGTTAGGCTCAAATAAGGGATCTCCTCCCGTGATACTCATACCTTTTGCTTTAATTTTGTTAAGCTCGTCTAATAACTGCTCTTTAGAACTAATTTGAATTTCGTTAGCATAAGTTAATTTTTTATTTTTTCTCTTTTTAGATATTGGACAATACCACCAACAATGTTTTGGATTCTGACAGATTCCATTTAGGAATAACACGACTTTAGTGCCATTTAAACAGTGCTGACACCCTTTGGGAATTCCCCTACTTTTAATGAAAAATGTATTTGATTTAGATTCAACTATATTAGATTCGCTCATTTTTGAAATAACTTCTTTCTCACAAAGGATTTTTTGTTTGCAAGTTTTTTTAGTACCGCTTCGGTAGATTCGTTAAGATCAAGTAATCTTTTTAGAAATACACCAGTTCTACCGTGTTTTTCTCTTTTTAAAAGAACTCTTTTTCGTTCATTAATTAAATTAATACTTACATTAACTTGTTTTGCTGCCAAATGTTCGTTTCCAATTATTGAATATTCTTCATGGCCTTCTAAGGTAGGTTTAATTAATACTAATCTCTTGTCTATTCCAGGGACTCTGAGATTATCTTCTAATTGGTTTAGATTGACTTTTCCTCCAAAATCATAAAATTCCTCTGATTTTTTATCAAACTTAGATAATGGAATAGTAATACTCTCTAACTCGTTTAAATATATGTACAATTTTAATGTATCCGTTGGTGTTGCCATTATAATTTCTCTAAAGTAATTGTTGAAACCATATTTATCAAGAATAATCTCTATTTGATAAGATGGTATTAATTGTAAAAAGATAATATCAATATCACTATCCCTATGAACATCTCCACGAGCAACACTTCCGTAGATAAACGGTTTTAAACCTTCTTTAGCAAACATCTCCAGTAATTCTCTAGAACGTTTTCTTTTTTGGTTTAAGAGATTCAAATGATCTCTAGAGTATGCTACGGTATTATAATGATCTCTTAAAATAGTATCTTTTTTCATCAGAAATTATTCTTTTTTATCTAATTTCATTATCTATATTTTTTATTATTATGCTTAAAAGTACCGTTTCGTAATATTTGAATGCGCTTTTTGCTTTTTGAATGGTATGATATTTGAATTTATTTGAATTTTTCAGGGTTTTATCGCTTAAAATCTTCTTGTATGAATTCCTATTTTTAAAAAATGGATTTAAACGCTCACTAAAAATAATAAATAACTGAAACTGTGGATTTGAAACAGTTTCTAAAGTTTGCATAATTTTAAGATTGGCCAAATTTAACCGTGGATTAATTAAAATTAGTTTAACACTATTAGAATTTTTTGTAATAAAATTATTGGGAATAATTTTTTTATCAAAATTCACGACAACATATCTCTGACTCAATAAATGAAGATCTTGGTTATAAATCGAGAGAGATGAGGATATAATTTGTTGAATTTCTCTTTCAATATCTCTAATAGTTTTATTTTTCCCTTTATCAGCTTTTATTTTAAGCCAAATGTTAATTACATTAAAACCATAAGTGCTTAAACCTTCCGTCAATATTTTCAATAACATTTGTTTTCTATGCGTTCTTATTATAAAAATTGAGGGTTTAGACGAGATTTCTTCTTGAATTACTTTGGATTTAGTCAAATTCCACTTTTTTATGTAAATTGAGGGGCGATCTAAGTTAAAACTTAGAGCCTTAGCCGTTGTTCGCGTCAAAAATTCGTTTGACAAAGAAAACCTCCATCTATATGCTTCTTTAAATATTTTTACGCTGATAAGAAGTAAAACTAGCAAAATTATTATAATAGTATCAACTAAAATCCAATCGACTCGAAAGATATCGAAGACCATAATATTTATACAACTTTTTTTAATTAATCTACAACTTCATTAATCCAATTTAAATACGTTTCAGAACCCTTATTAATCTTCAAACCAATGCATTCCGGTTCAGAATAGGAATGAAGCTCTTTAACTTTCTGAATTATTAATTCTCCTTTACTTTCCTTTGTTTTAATTATTAATAGAAGTTCGTTGTCCTCTTCAATGTTTCCTTTCCACGAATAAATTGATAGAATGTTGTGAATTATGTTTACGCATGCAGCTAGCTTGCTTTCAACCAAAACTCTTGCTATTTTTTTACCTTCTTCAATATTTGGAACTGTAACTAAAAAAACATAAAAATCCATTTTAATCCCTTAGTTGTTATATCTAATAATTTATAATGTATATCTTAATTTCAATTTATTTAAGAAATTAACGCCATTAGAAAATTGATTTATTCTGTAGTGTTTAAATACATTATTTAAAATAAATTATAAAGAAAAATTGTATATCTTTTTATGAAGTGAATGGTAACGGAGATAACTCTATAATAGTAGATGAAAATTTTAAAAAATTATCTGTTATTGCTGCTAATTTTGCTCGCAATCGACCTAATATTAAAATCATTAATGTTGATTATTACCTAAGTAATTCAGACAGAGTAGCACTTGATCATAGTACAAGAAACTACCAAGATGAAAATAAAGCTCTATTCTTGGTTCCTGTTAACGCTAGAGAATCTCGTATGTTAAATGATGATACATTATTTCATGAAAATGTTTTTATTCTAGATCCTAAAAGCTTTACTAGGTTTATGGGATACGAAAATGAATTATTTGATGACTTTATGGAATCTGTCCACTTAGCTAAATGTGCGATTTATGATGAAACATCAAGAGAAATTCTAAATGAAAAATCTGTGGAATCTATTGGAACTATTAAAACCAAGAAAAACCAATTAAATAGATCAACAAAAAGATTTAAAGAAGTAGTAATAAAATAACCTTGAAAGATAAATTTAAATTATTAAATTAAACTTAAATGAAATTTTAAATAGTAGAACTTTTATTATTATTTAAAAAAAGATGTAATTATATTGGGTCTTACTCCCGATATTATAAAATTATTGTTTTATAATATGTTATCTTTAAGGGAATAGCCCCATTCAAAGAATAGAGAAAGGAGATATGGAGAATTGCTTCACAATGTTTACCTAATTTCAAACTTTACGGGCATTTGTTTAGTCCATAGGAAGTATGGGACTATAGAGTTTAACCAAGATTTAGTATCTGGTTTTTTAACAGCATTAAAAGATTTTTCAGTGGAGTTCTCGAAAGGATCGGGCGAATTGAAAATCATTGATATGCAAATATTTTATCTCCTTCTTGTTTTTAAGGAGGGAATCCTGTGCACAGCAGCTGCTGATAAAAATGACGATGCTAAAATCACACATAAAGTTCTTAGTGAAATTATCGATGACTTCTTGGGAAAGTATGGAAACCTAATGGATTGGTCGGGAGATGTTAGGATGTTCAAAGGTTTTGAAGATATTATGGATGTTATGCTAAAAAACGGTCATGTAGCAGAAGTTCCCTTAAAGATTCCCATCTTGAAGATATTTGAGAAAGATTTTGTAAAATCACGGAAGCAGATCGCTAAAAAAGGACTAGTATTGTCAGAAGAGGATTTAAGGGACGCTCAGAACCAGAAACCAAAGTGGACATCAAAGCGACTTCCCCCCCAAGTAATTGCACAAGGATTCTTGAATAAGGATCAATATAAAATTGCTCATTTAGCCGATGGCTTTCACACTATTTCGGATATAGCGGAGGAAGCCGGTGTGCCACAATCAGAGATAGATGTAATGATCGATGATCTGGACGATTTAGGGCTTTTAAAGTTTATCGATATTAAATAAGCAGTAGTGTTTTTCTTTTAATCTAATTTCAGGAAATAAGAAATTGGGTTTAATTTTAAATTCCTCATCATATTTTAAAAAAAATCTTCGGTAAGATTTTTTAAATTATATCTTGTTTTTAAAAGTCGTAAACATAAAATTTATGAAAATAATTTCACTTATTTAGTTAGTATGAATGTGATTAAGATTGATGAGAACATTTACGAAATACCGCCAAAAACTTTAATGGCACGTGTAGAAGGCAAAATCGGGAAGTTTCAAATGAAAGTGCCAGTACGTATTTATGCGAACGAGTACATATTGGAAAAGATCAAGAACGACAGAACGCTTGATCAGATTTGCAACGTTGCTTGTCTTCCAGGAATACAGAAACATGCAATTGCGCTTTCCGATGCTCATCAAGGATATGGATTTTGTATAGGGGGTGTTGCTGGAACTGACGCCGAATCGGGTATGATTTCGCCAGGGGGTGTAGGATACGATATAAACTGTGGGGTTCGCCTCCTTCGGACAAACCTTCACCTTAAAGACATCAATAGCTCAATTCCCAGTTTATTAAACGTTATATTTAAGAATATACCATCAGGTTTAGGAAGTAAAGGAAAATTAAATATAAGTTATTCAGATTTGGATAATGTATTAGATAATGGTTTGAATTGGGCTTTAGACAATGGTTATGCGATCGAAGAGGATATAATGCACTGTGAAGAAAACGGTTTTTTAAAGGATGCTGATTCAAAAGTGGTTTCCCAGAAAGCTAAGCAGAGGGGATTAAAGCAGCTTGGTTCTTTAGGAAGTGGTAATCATTTTATAGAAATCCAGAAGGTTGATAAAATCTACAACGATTCAATCGCAAAAAAATTAGGAATTTTTGATAAGGATCAAATAACAGTTATGGTTCATACAGGGTCGCGAGCTCTTGGTCATCAAGTATGCACCGATTCTTTACGAAATGTCGAACAGGCAATGAGAAAATACGATATCAAAGTTCCTGATCGCGAATTAGCTTGTGTACCAGCTGATACTCCCGAAGCAAAAAATTATTTAAGTAGCATGGCCGGTGCTGCAAATTTTGGGTTCAACAACCGTCAATTAATTACCCATTGGTTAAGACAATCTTTTCAAGATTATTTTAGAAAGAGTTTAGACGAGCTAGATTTTAAATTAATTTATGGTGTATGTCATAATATTTTAAAAATAGAAGAACACGAAGTTAATGGTAAAAAAATGAAATTAAATGTTCATAGGAAAGGAGCAACCAGAGCTTTTCCACCAGGACACCGAGATCTACCACAAGATTATAAAAATATTGGTCAACCCGCTTTGATTCCTGGTACTATGGGATCGGCTTCCTACTTATGCGTTGGAAGACCAAAAGCGATGGATCTCTCTTTTGGATCAACCGCTCATGGATCTGGTAGAGTAATGTCAAGATCTAAAGCTAAAAAATTATACTGGGGTTCTAAAGTCAAAGAAGATTTAAAAAATAGAGGAATAATTGTAAAAGCTGCTTCACCTAAAATAATTGCTGAGGAAGCTCCAGGGGCATACAAAGATATAGATCAAGTAGTACAAGTAAGTCACGATCTGGGAATTGTAGAAAAAATTGTAAGGTTAGTTCCAATAGGGGTTGTAAAAGGTTAAATTTTTATTTTGTTTATTTTCCTATATGAAAAAATTATTTTGAAGTTAAATATCAAATACTATATCAATTATGGTACTTGCGCGTTTTTCTTCTATATTCATGAAGGAATAAGTTATAGCCTTAACTTCAATTCCTATTTCGTGCTTATCCAAATCGAATTTTTCACCTTTTAGAGTAGCTTGCAACTGGTAATTATCGTTGAATTTTTCAATTTTACTCACATAGATTTGACTAAAAACAAGCTCATCTATCAAAAATATACAAAAATTCAGAGAGAAAATCAAATAAAAGGGCTTCTTTATCCTCAGCCTTAATTGTTATTTTTTTTTCGATTTTAGGAGTTATTTTTTTTAAATCTGGCGTTATAGTCGCCATTAAACTATAAGCGGTTTGCGAAAAGGCTTCTTCTAGTGATGGTCCCCAACTTCTTACCTGAACATCTGCAGTATGCTCTCTAAACTCAAATCCGGCTTTTTTCATACGAATATTATTATTTTCAGTATAGATTTACTATAAATAGTCTCGTTTAAAATTAAACCTTTTGTTGTTTGAATTAATTTTCCTAGGAGTTTAAAATAATAGGTCTGAAATTGTAATTATATGTTGAGTACAATTCAAAGTATGTTTATTGATGACTTACTTCTTTATCAAAAATTGGATATGAAAAAAATATTTTCTAACAAAGAACTTTTACTCTTTCACTTCTTCCATAATATAACCAAAATTTTTCCCCAAAACATTATTATCGTTAAAGATATTATGTTTTTCTTCCTTGATAACGAAAATTATTTTGAAGCGAAAATGAAATTGCCATATCTTCGAAAGAAATTTCAGCACAGAAGAATTGTACTTGTTCGGGAAGAAGAAGTTTTAGTAAATTTAGTTTTTGGTTTTTTCCCAGATCCTTATATTCATAGCATAAGAATAGATAGAAATACTCATACTGGACAAATTATAATAATTATTGGTTTTCTTTCTTACGAAGAACGAGGAATTGCAGTAGGCTGTAATGGCGATTATATTAAAGCTGTGAACGAAATCTTCGATACTCAGATTAAGTTTGCGGAATATCAAGGATTCCCAGTAAGAATTAAATGTGAAGTAGTTAAGTTGTAAATGAAATTACCATGGAACATCTTTTAATTTTGTAAGATAAGCAATTGTATTAGCAATTAGGCTAACAGAAGGAGTTAATATAAGAAGGAATATAATAATATAGATGTCCGGGATAATATAAAAACCCGGAAAAAATAAAGCAGGTATTGAGGCAAAAATAATAGCCCCTACAGCAAAATCTAATTGATCTATAACCCAAAAAGGTGCGCCACTTTTTATATTAAATCTTCTCTTGAGAAAAGATCCTGCTAAGTCTCCAAATGCGGCACCGTACGAGCAAAAAATTATTCTAAAGCCCAGCATCAATATCCCTATTGGAAAAGGTCCACCTATAAAATAATACTTATAATAGAAAATGTCAGAGTACAATTTATAAACCCCCAATTCTATTCCCGTTATTGGGATCTGTTGTATAGCGGGCCATAGTACTATAAATAACAAAAACAATGCGCAACTTAATGGAATACCAATGAATAACGGCCCTTTAACAAATCCAGAAACGGTTTTATGATCTCCTAGGATTCGTCGTCCATCACGCCAATTTTTTCCACGATCTAAAGGTTTTCCACCGCCGACGATGACCATTCCAGCATTCGAGAAATACGCGGGAACGATAAAAAGCATGCTAAATATAAGGGTCGCCACCCAATCGGACCATGTAAATAATACGGAAATAATTAAAAAGTTTAACAAGAGTAAGCTCATAAAAATTACAGTTAGAATTTTTGCAAATTTTATATTTCTACTCTTGTTATCACTCTTATCACTATGTGTCGACATTATCATTCCTATAAATAAAAAATTAGATTGAATAATTTTTAATTAAAATTAAATTTTGGTAAATATAATCGAATATACTAAACCCTTAATAATATTGCTCCTTAAATAATTATCTTTTAAAGTTCCGACAATAATATTATAAATTATTGCTTAGATTGTTGCAAATCGAATAAAATGAGAAAAGTGTATTAAAGCTTTAACATTTTATCAATAATTTTTCGATTAATAATTAAGTTTAAATAGTGTGGAATCGAAATATTTTATTATGCGATATTTCGAGTGGAAACTATGTACATGGTGTGATTAAATGTTGACGAATCAAAACGATAATAACACATATTCTTTTAATATTGATAAATTTTATCGAAACTACTTAAAAGGTCCAAATCTTTTTAGGAAGCGCGAAGCCCTCGAACCTTCATTTATTCCTGATGAATTACCACATCGAAACTCTGAGATTGAAAAGATTGCGGGTATAACTGCGTGTGCTTTAAAAGGGGATGTTCCACCCAATTTTTTATGTTATGGGATGACTGGGACGGGTAAAACTGCCACTGTTCGTTATGTTTCACAAAAATTAGCTCAACATTGCACCAACAATCCTCCATGGTGGATATATATCAATTGTACTGTAGTTTCAACGCCTTATAGAATTCTAGCTCATATCTATAACACAATTGTCGGAAGAGAAAAAATCCCAGCGACGGGTTTGCCTAAAGATGTTATTCTCAAAAAATTGCTTGGTTTATTGGATCAAAAAGTTAAAAATAGCGTATGTTTTTTTGTTTTAGATGAAATCGATATCTTAATAGGGAAAAAAGGAGGAAATGAAATTCTTTATACTTTAACTAGACTTAATGAGAGCTTAGATTTATGTAGAACTAGTGTTATTGGAATCTCTAATAAACTAAAGTTTATGGAATATTTAGATTCAAGAGTTACATCGAATTTAGATCAAGAAGAACCGATTGTTTTTCACCCTTATAATGCAAACGAATTGGCAGATATTCTAAAACAAAGAGCAAAGATTGCATTTCATGAAGGTATTATCGAAGAAGGGGTAATAAAGTTATGTGCAGGGCTCGCTGCAAGGGAGCATGGGGATGCAAGAAAAGCACTACAATTACTAAGAAAAGCAGGAGAGGTTGCAGAAAGAAATCAAAATAAAAAAATTTTAGAAAAACATGTAGAAAATGCCCAAAAAGATATTGATAAGGATCACATTGTTGAATATATACTATCAATGCCACTTCAAGCTCAATTAACGTTAACAGCTATTTATTTATTATCTAAATATACCCGAGAACATATAATAACTTCGGGAGACATTTACGAAGTTCATTCAGAACTTACAAATAAAATTCCGGGCGTGAAACAATTAACTCATAGAAGAATAAGTGATTATATTAATGAGTTAGCATTATCAGGTTTAATTATTGCCAACACGAGGTCTATGGGACATTATGGGCGTACTAAAATAATAAATCTCGATATAGAAAGTGAGTTAGTAGAACGAGTTTTATCTCAAATTAAGAAAATACAGGATTATAAATTGTTAAATTACAAACCTATTTTACTTCAAACTGATAAAGTCAAAGTAAAGAATATTGTTTTTAAAAAGTTAATTTAAATTAAAAAATCCCAATTATTAATTTCATTAGTAATACTTTCAAGAAAAAATGAAGCCGATTTTTCATTTTTTTTCTTTAAAAGTAAAAATAACTTTGCTAAATGTTTACAGAATTTTTTGTTTTTAACTCTATTAGTTTGGAAATCATGACAATTATGCTTAATGAATTTATCATTTATGGATATTTCAATATTATATGGAACATCATTAGAGCCTTTAACTTCGGCTTTAATGATCTTACTCTTAGGATCGAATTTAATTATATTAAATGCGCCATCTGATATGGTGACTGCTCTGTTTATAGTTCCTTTATCTAAAAACGCTTTTAATAGAGTATTAAACTTATTTAAATTATTTTTATCAAAGTTATCTATTTCTTGTGTTTCCTTTTTGGAAGATTCGATTTTTTTTAAAATTTGAGCTTTTCTTTTTATGTGCCAATTATTTAATTTTTGTGTCAAATTAGATGGTAATTTAAACATATTGTTAGAGATTTCTACTAAAAGATTGTTGTCAATGACCTTTTGTATGAACTGACTTGCGTTGTTTGGTGAAAAAAGGAAAAGTTCAAACGATAATTCGTATATTAAGTCACTTAGAGATATAAACGGGAGCTCAATAATTTTCCAAATATATAAAACCATCTCAGAATTGTTATTTCTTGGGATTGCAAAGTTCACTTAAAACTACCTATTTTATTTTTTTTTTAACGACTAATCAATTTTTTTAAAATCTAATGGAAAGAAGTTTAAATTTTCCAAATTTACAACAGTTACAATTCCTGGCGTAGGTACTATCCCAAAACTTCTCATATAATCAGTTTGAGCTTGAAAGCATCCTGAATTAACTAAAGTCACATTTCTATATTTTCCGGTCCCGTTAATATGTACATGACCTGTATGAAAAATGTCAGGAATCTTATCTAATAAAAGTAAATCCTTATTAATAGGAGCTAATTGGGTTTTCTCACCAAAAGTTGGTGCAAGATGTCTACAAATAAGAAATTCTTTCATGGTTTCGATAGGTTCATTGATATCTAAATCGTGGATTAACATATTCATGTCATGCATACTCTCCCCATGATATATAAGAGTATTAACGTTATGAGTTTTTATTAAAGAGGGGTTGCCCAAGCATTTTATTCCCAAATTAATTAAATCTTCACAATATTTTTTTGGTACCGCGGGTAGAGGTAATGCATTTCTTACGGGTTCATGATTTCCAGATACATAAAAAATTTTAATATAATCTGGAATTTCTGAAAGTAAATCTGAAGCTTTTTTAAACTGTTTATAAATATCTGTTATAATTAAATCTTTTTGTTGGTTAGGATAAATTCCGATGCCATCAACTAGATCACCGTTAATAACGATGTATTTTATTTTTCCCGCAATCTCTCTTAAATGTTTGTTATTACTTTTACCGTTTAAAAAATTTAGAAATTTTTTAAATAACCCTTCTTCAAATTCTTTACTACCAACATGAAGATCCGAAATTAAGGCGATAGATAAAGGATCTGGAGATGTGTTTGGTCGAAAATCAGTCGGAATATCGATTTTTGAAATGGATTTGGCAAAAATTATCCCCCTTCTACCTTTATCACCAGGATTAAAGGTTCCCTTGACAAACAACATCTGATCGTTGATAGTTCTTTCAATAATTTTGATATAATCCAAGTTATCAGAGTTATTTTGAATTAAAACACTAATTGTACCTGTTAAATCCTCCAAAGTGAATAAATAATTTCCCTTTTTTGTTAAATGAATTTTATTTACAAACCCTATTGTAGAGATTTCGGTGCTATTCGACAACCTAAAAATATTGTTAATATTAGTTGCTGAATTTACTTCTGGTCTTCTTCTAATGAGTTTTCGAAGTTGGTTAAATTTATCGAGCGTTAATTCGTAAAATTCATCGTACTTACCATTCGTGTGCATTTTACCAGTTGGATCTTTTAAAATTTCGAAAATAAAATCATAATCCTTTGCTACTGGTTTAAAAATAAAAGTTGATTTGGTGGATTCGTGTGTTTTGGCTTTAATTTTCTTCTTTGCGGGTATTTTATCTAATTGAGTATATGTTGGAGTTGACTGAGTTCGATCTTCAGATTTTGAAGTTTTGATTAGGGTTTCAGAGGTTATTGATGTAACTTCATTGTTAAACAATTTAGTAACTGGTTTGCTTGATGATTTGAAAACATCTTTTGTGCTTATGGATTTCACATCCATAGAGAGCGAATTAGATCTGAAGATTATTCGCTTTAATGCCCTTTGTATTTCTTCGTTTGATATTTCTTTTAAAACGGTTTCTGTTAAATGATTTTTAAAAGTTGGGATAAAACTAGTTTCTTTAATAATAATATTTAAGTTTTTCATGGGATCCTCAAGATTTACTATCCAGTCTAACATTGTAGGAGTAATATTAATTCCTGAGTTTACCAATTTATCTAAGATAACCCGTTTCTGCTCAGATATTTCGTTTTTCAAATCCTTTTCTTCCAAAATAGAATTATTATAATTATGATGGGATTAAGTTAAAATGTTTGTTATTAAAGAAAAAACAAATTTTTTTTTAAATATTAGGAGGCTATAATAATTCTCATAACATCATTATAAATTGGAAATCTCTTCAAATTAAAATAACATAATTCAATCAGCCTATTAATAAAACAATTTATTTTGAAAGTGAATATTTAGATTATTATATCCTATTTTTCTGCATTGAGATTATTAAAGTAATTTTAAGGTGTATATGTTTTATGGTAGAAATGAGTAAGGAAATGGAAGTATATTTTTCACAAATACAAATTGGAGTAGATAAATGCTACGAGATTGCAGATAATGCTCGTCAAAAAGGATTGGATCCTGAGATTTTCGTAGAGTCACCCCAAGCTAAAGATTTAGCAGGAAGGGTTGAGAAACTCGTAGGGCCAGAAGGTGTAGCTGAAGTAATAAGAAATTTAAATAATCAAGGTAAATCTGACGATGAGATAGTGTTTCAAGTAGTTTCTGACATCCTTGACCAGAAAATAGGGAAGATTACATCATTAGAGGCTAGGGTTGAGAGAGCCATTAGAGTTGGGCTGGCTATAAAAACGATGGGCGTCGTTAGCGCTCCACTTGAAGGAATATCTAAAATTTTAATTCGAGAAGATCTCCAACATAACAAATATTTATCGTTATATTTTTCTGGTCCTATTAGAGCAGCAGGAGGAACAACAGCGGCGTTATGTGTGTTAATCGCAGATTATGTAAGAAAAAAATCAAATATTCCAAAGTATGAAGCGACTGAGGGAGAAATTGGGAGATATGTTGAAGAAGTCAAGCTTTATGATAGAAGAGTTCATTTACAATATCCTTCCTCAAATGATGAAATACGATTTGCTGTAGAACATTTACCAGTGGAAATTAATGGAGACCCTACGGAAGATGAAGAGGTTTCTGCTTTTCGAAAATTACCTAGAATAGAAACGAATAATATACGGGGGGGTGCTTGTTTAGTTTTAAATGATGGGATACTTCTTAAAGCACCAAAACTCCTAAAAATAGCAAAAAATATGAACTTAGAAGGTTGGGATTGGTTAGCAAAATTAAAAAAGATTTCTCAAAGGGATGAGAAAACAGAAAATTTAGATATTAAAAATAAAGAAGAAAATTTCATAATTCCTCCTAATTCAAAATATGTTTCTGAAATTATCGCTGGAAGAGCTGTATTTAGCCATCCTTCTAAAATTGGGGGACACAGAATTCGATATGGGAGATCTCGTAATACAGGATTAGCTGCTGCTGGTTTACATCCCGCAACAATGGTGGTATTAGATAATTTTATAGCAATTGGAACGCAATTGAGAATTGAGAGACCGGGAAAAAGTGCCAGTATATGTCCTGTTAGTTCTATAGAACCACCTATTGTAAAGCTTAAAAATGGAAATGTAATAAAGATTTCAAATGTAAAAATAGCAAAAGAATCGTTTCCAAATATTGAAAAAATCTTATTTTTAGGTGATATTCTCTTTGGTTTTGGTGAATTTGCCGAAAATAATCATAGATTGGTTCCATCTGGTTATGTAGAAGAATGGTGGGCGTTAGAGTTAGAGCAAGCAATAGAAGTTGAAGGAAATTTTAATTCGGAGATATATGAGTTTGTAAAAAACCCATTTAAAAAGATTCCCTCTGCAAGGGAGGCTTTAACTCTGGCACAAAACTATAATGTACCTTTGCATCCACTTTATACGGATTTTTGGGGAAATCTCTCAATAAGTGAGTTAAAAATTCTAAGGGGAGCTTTAATTAATGGATTTGATGAAGCTAATAAAACAATCGAATTAAAAAATGATAAGGGATTGAAACAGATATTAGAAAAAGCATTTATTCTTCATACTATTAAAGAAAATAGCATCATTCTAAATAAGACTACAATTGAAATTTTTGAAACAATTTTCAATTTAGAAGATAAAAAAATCGTTGATATAGGTAAAGATGACGATATTTTCTTCTATTTCTCTAAAATCTCTCCTATTGTTATTAGAAATAAAGCCCCCTTTTTCATGGGTACTCGTATGGGTCGGCCTGAAAAATCTGAAAGAAAAAGTATGAAAGGTGTCCATACCTTATTTCCTCTCAGCGATAAAGTTGGAAACACGAGGTTAGTCGAGAAAGCAATTGAATTTGGAAAAGTAAAAATTGACCTTTGTAGAAAAAAATGCCCCAATTGCGGAACAGTCACTCCTTTTAATCTTTGTCCTAAATGTAGAACACATACAGAATTTCAGAAGATATGTCTCAATTGTAATAAAAAATTATACCCCAAAAATGAAGAAAAATGTCCTAAATGCGGTAGCGAATTAAAATTTTCTGCAGAAGCTGGTTTTAATATAAAAAATTATGTCAAATCTGTATTAAGTCCATTGAAAACAACATTACCAAATAAATTTAAGGGCATTTTTGGATTAACCAATAAATTTAAAGTTCCAGAACCCCTTGAAAAAGGAATTCTTCGAGCTAAAAATGGTCTACTTGTATATAAAACTGCTGAAATTCGCTATGATGCTACTGATATTCCATTAACACATTTTAAACCAAAAGAAATAAAAACATCAATTAACCGATTAAATGAATTAGGATATAAAAAAGACTATAAAGGGAAAGATTTAATTGATAAAAATCAGATTTTAGAACTTAAAGTTCAAGATGTTCTTCTCTCTGAAGATTGCGCAGACTATTTCATTAAGCTTGCTAAATTTTTAGATGATGAATTGGAATTCTTTTATGATATGAATAGGTTCTTTAATGTCCTAAAGAGAGAAGATTTAATTGGGCATTCAGTAGTAGGGCTCGCCCCTCATACTAGTGCGGGAATTGTTGGTAGGATTATTGGTTTTACAGTAGCACGATCTATTTATGCCCATCCCTTTTGGCATGCAGCAAAAAGACGTAATTGCGATGGAGACGAAGATGGTATTATGTTACTTTTAGATCCTTTATTAAACTTTTCGAGATATTATTTACCAAGTAAAATAGGAGGTAGAATGGACGCGACTTTAGTTATTTCTTCAATTTTGGACCCAAATGAAATAGATGGTGAGGCTCATAATATTGATACTCTTTTTAAATATCCTTTAGAGTTTTATATAGCAACCCAAAAATTTATTATGCCATCAGAAATAGAAGAAAACATGAATTTAGTTAAAAATCGCTTAGGAACTTCAAACCAATATGAAAATCTTGGTTTTAACATACCAACAGAAGATATTAATGAGGGTCCCACGATCACATCATACAAAACTCATAAATCAATAGAAGAAAAAATTGATGCCCAATTACACCTCGCAAAGATCATTCAAGCGGTCGATGATAAAAAAGTCGCTGAGAAGATTTTATCTACACATTTCACTCCAGATATATTAGGAAATTTAAAAAAATTTGCTATACAGAGTTTTAGATGTGTAAAATGTAACGAAAAATTTAGACGCCCACCACTTTCAAATGCAGGAAAGTGTCCAAAATGTGGAAATAAAGTGATATTGACAGTTAATCGAGGAGGTATAGAAAAATATATCCATAGAGCTATAAAACTTTGTAATGATTTTAATTTGGATAATTATACAATTCAACGAATGGAATTAATAGAAGAATATGTTGAAAGCCTTACCAATAATCCTAAAATTAAGCAACAACAGTTATCTAATTTCTTCTGAATAGAAATTCATTAACTTTTTTTCCAATAAGAAGATTCACTTAAAATGTAATGCAGGAGGAGGGATTTGAACCCTCGAACTCCTATGAGACTAGAGCCTCGGTCTAGCACCGTTGACCAGGCTTGGCAACTCCTGCGAAGTTTTTAAATAAAATCAGATAATTTTTTACTTTAAATTTCTAGAACTTAATAGCATTAAAGAGTAGAAATATTAAAAAATTTTATTATTTACTTTCTCTTCTAATTTAATTGTAAAACTAATAGGATTCTAATCATAATAAATTAAATTAATAATTAGAAGAAGAGCTTTGTTTTTAATAAAATTTTTATTCAAAAGTTTTAACTATTTTTATATAATTTGATTATTTAAAATTTGATTTACTAAAAAGGAGAAATTGGGAAATATTGTCAGTTGACACAAAAAAGTTAGCGGCTTTGCTCCAATGGTATAAACAAAGCCTTGGTAATGAATTAATCGCAGTTCTAGTGGTAAATAGAGACGGGTTGGTTATGGATTCTTTAATAGGTTCTTCAGAAAAATCGCTAGATGAAGAAATTATTAGTGGTGTAAGTGGCTTAGTAGAACCTGTATTAACTAGAATTACCGAAGAATTCAGTTCAGGATCCTTTGGAACGGGAACTTTTGATACCGAAGATTATAGATTCATTTTTTGTGAAGCTGGACCTGAAGCTATTCTTGTTACGGTTTTAGATGCAATCGCGGGCGTAGATCCCGTTTTTCCTTACGCTTATTTAGCATCTGAAAAGATTGCCCGAATTTTCGACGGAAGAACCGTAAGTCCCGTTATTCCAAAGTTAATTTCTGAACAAGATGTAAAGCACATCCAACGAAAAGTGGATAAACTTCAAAAAATTAATATAAAATCTGGAGAATACGCTTTTAAATTAATCCTTGGTGGAGATGGCGCAGTTGGCAAAACAAGCATGGTACACAGATATGTTGAAGATAATTTTGCCACTGATTATAAATCTACGATAGGTACTTCAATTATGAAAAAGAAATGTTCATTTGAAGGGCTTGAAAGTAGTGTGAGGTTTGTAATTTGGGATTTAGCAGGGCAAGCTCAATTTAAACGCGTTAGACAAATGTACTTAGCTAATGCAGAAACAGGAATTTTAGTTTATGATGTAACAAATCGAATATCTTTTGAAAATGTCAACAAAAATTGGTACAATGAAATTAAGAAGGCGTCTCCTAACATTTCGCTTATTTTAGTAGGAAATAAAATAGATTTAGAAAATGAGAGAGTGGTTTCTACTGAAGAGGGGGAATCACTAGCGCAAGAATTAAAGTTATCGTACATAGAAACATCTGCTAAAACTGGAGAAAACATAAATGATGCTTTCAAAATGCTTGCTTTACAAATAATAAAAAAGTTTATAGTAACGGAGGATGTGTAAATAGAGCCTCTGGGGGGAGTTGAACCCCCGGCCTACTGATGATTCGAACCAGTTGATTTTACGAATCAGTCGCTCTACGACTAAGCCACAAAGGCGAAATATTTAATATATTAAATATAAATATTAGAAAATTATAAAATTTTACCAATGAATAACAACGATTATATTAGTTCAATAGGAGAAATAACATTAATAAAAATTATAGAAGAATTAATTTTTGATAAAACTGGAAGGGAATTAATTCGAGACGATTCTTTTTTTTTTAAAATTATAGAGGAAGATATCCTAAAAGATATCGTACTTAACTCAGACATGTTCAATGCTGCAACTGATGCTCCAGAACAAATGTCCTTTTATCAGATGGGACGAAAATCTGTTCTTATGAATATAAGTGATCTTGTTGTTAAGGGCGTAAAACCCCAAGGTGCCATTATTTCTCTAGGACTTCCTGAAAATTTAAAAGTTATAGATTTTAAATGTTTGATTGAAGGAATTATCGATTATATAAAATTGTGGAATATTAATTATTTGGGAGGAGATATTAATAAATCTAAAGAAATAATTATAAATCCGACTGTATTTGGTTTCAAGGATCCAAAAAAAATAATTTATCGAAAAGGTTTAAAACCAGACGATTTAGTTTTAATAAACAATAAATTTGGCTTAAATGGTGTAGGATTTGACATAATTTTAAATAGAAAAGAGAAAATAGAGGATTTTCCTAAATATAGTAGAGCTATCAAAAGTGTATTAGAACCAAACGATATAGGAAAGGAGGGTATTATTTTGGCGGATAAGCAATTAGCAACAGCGAGTATTGATTCTTCTGATGGGTTATCTAAATCTTTAAAAGATTTGCTTTTGTCAAATCCTAAAATGGGGTTTGAAATTGAATTTAATGAAAATTTAATTCATCAAGATTCAATAGAATATTCAAAAGATTACAATGTCTCGTTAGAAAAATTAGTCTTTAATGGAGGAGAAGAATTTATTCATCTATTTACGACCAGACCCAAAAATCTTAAAATGGCTCAAAAATTCGTCAAATCGAGGGGTGGAAAATTGATTAAGATCGGAAAAGTAATTTCTGAGGAAAAAATCTATTTTTTAAAAGAAGGTAAAAGAATTGAATTAAAGAGTCAAGGTTATGAACATTTTAAATAATTTACCTTAATGAAAACATTCAAGGAATATAGAACAGAAACGACTACAGAAAAAGTTATAAATTATTATAGATTTTATCCATTACAATTTTACTTTAATATTAACTTTTTAACAAGAATTAAAACATTTGATCTTATTATTATTCTATTAGCACAGGGCCATTAGCGCAGGCAGGTAGCGCAGCAGGCTTTTAACCTGAAGGTCGTGGGTTCGATATGCTCGTTCGAAGAGATCGGGTGCGAAAATCCCACATGGCCCGCTAATATTTACTCTTTGTAAAGGCTGAGTTAAATAATTTTTTTAAAGAAAAGTTTTGCATGAAATAATTAATCGAGTATGCATTAAAGGTAAATATAAAGATAGATCGTTAAAACGAATAAGCTCTCTTATATTTAAAAAAATGGTTGATATAGAATTTAAATTACCATCTGATGAACCCGAACAATTAATAGTTAAATCCCAAGACACTACTAACGAAGTATATGGGTGTGAACCGGACAAAAGAGACATTCAGGGCCTCTTAAAATATGGTGTTATAAATTTAAATAAACCCAGTGGTCCTACAAGCCATGAAGTAGTCTCTTGGGCCCGCAAGATTTTAGAAATTGATAACGCAGGACATGGAGGGACTTTAGATCCAAAGGTTACTGGAATATTACCTTGTGCGCTTGGTAAAGCTACAAGGGTTTTATCGGCATTATTGAATGCCGGTAAAGAATATGTAGGAGTTATGTATTTGCACACACCTGAGAAATTAAAAAAAATTGAAAAAGTATTTAAAATATTCACGGGTAAAATTTATCAAATGCCTCCTATAAAATCATCAGTAGTTCGAAAATTGAGAATAAGAGAGATATATTATGCTAAAGTGCTTGGTGTAAATGAGAATCATGTATTATTTAAGGTCGGATGCGAAGCAGGTACTTACATCCGAAAATTATGTTTTGATATAGGAGAAGCTTTATGTTCAGGAGCACATATGTTAGAATTAAGGCGAACTAGAGTAGGTAATTTTATAGAAGATAAGAGCCATGTAAACCTTCATAATCTAAAAGACGCGTATTCTATATACCGTGAAGAAGGTGATGACTATTATTTGAGGAAAGTAATTTCTCCTATGGAAAAAATGGTATCACATTTGCCAAAAATATATGTAAGAGATACTGCTGTTGATGCTTTATGTCATGGTGCAGATTTAGCTTCTGCTGGAACGTGTTATGTAGATGCACGAATCAATAATAATATGCAAATAGTTTACATGACGCTTAAAAAAGAATTAATTGGTTTTGGTACTGCTAAAATGAATGCAATCAAGATTTACAAGGCAAAATCTGGAATTGTGGCTAGAACCAATAAAATATTTATGGAACGAGGCATTTATCCTCGGTGGAAAGAAGTAATCAAAAACAAAAAGTAAGAAAATATAAAAATATGAAGCAAAAGAACCAACATTATTCTACTCAGTTCCCAGATGTAAAAATTAAAGTTTATTCCGTTCCAGAAAGTTTAAAACAACATTTATTTATTTTTAAAACTATCACGGGAGTTTTTTCATTTAAAAAAATAGATTTAGGAACTAAGGTTTTTATTGAGCACATGACTGTCCCAAAAAAACAGAGCGTTTTACTCGATCTGGGGTGCGGGTATGGTGCGATTGGAATTGTGTTAGCATATATATCACCTCAAAGCACTGTTTATCTAATTGATATAAATAAAAGAGCAATCTGGTGCACTAGGGAAAATATAAAATATAATTTATTGGATAAGACAAACAAAGTTATTACTTTATCAGGAAACTATTTTGAACCTATAAAAAATAAAAACATAAAGTTTGATGGCATTTATATGAATCCACCTTTACGCAATGGTAGAAGAGAATTTCTCAAGTTATGTGAAGAGGTTCCTTTTTTTTTAAAGCCAAAAGGACTATTTCAATTCGTGATTAAAAAAAAAATGGGCGCAGAATACGTATTAAAATACATAAATAGCAATTTTTCAAATATATTCGATATAAAGATAATTTGTAAGAGATCTGGATACTGGGTTTTTAATCTAACTTTATTAGATTAGAGTAATAATTTTGATTTTCTTATAATAAAATTCAAGAAAAATATTTAGTAAAAATGGAAAATTTTTTTACAAATCGAATATTCTTTTAAAAAATATAGCAAGGAAAGAGGATTTTTTTTGACTAAAAAAAGAAAGATAGATGTTCTACTTCATGAGCTGGTTCCCAAACATTATCTTTTAACAAAAGAAGAATCGCAAAATTTGTTAGAAAAATATAAAATACATATTTCTGATTTACCTCAAATGTTTGAAAAAGATCCAGTAGCAATTGCGATTGGTGCAAAAGAAGGTGATATTGTTAAGATTGTTCGAGATTCTCGTACAACAGTAAAATTCATAAATTATTATCGTTATGTCAAAAAAGAAAAAGTGTAATTAATCTCTTTTATTGAAATTAATATTATATTGGTTATGTAAAAATTGAGTGCTGAAAGATTATCTAATAACGATAAATGGGTCGTTTTAAAAAGTTTATTTGATGAGAAGGGTCTAGTGCGTCAACATCTCGATTCTTATAATATTTTTATTGAAGATGAAATGCAAAGTATAGTAGATGAATCGAATGAAGTAGTACCTGATATTCCCGGCTTCAAAATAAGTTTTGGAAAAATTAAGGTGGGCGTGCCTAAAGTCAGGGAAGCTGACGGTGCCACGATGGAAATCACACCTATTGAGGCTAGAATTCGAGAATTAAGTTATGCTGCGGATATTATATTAGAAATGACTCCCATAACTATTGATGAACGAACTCAAAGGGAGGAAGAGGAAGAGACACTTGATATATATATTGGTAAAATACCTATAATGCTAAAAAGTTGTCGTTGCCCTTTGGAAAACTTAACAGAACAAGAGTTAATTAACCGAGGAGAAGACCCACTTGATCCCGGTGGATATTTTATAATAAATGGGACTGAGCGCGTACTGGTAACGCAAGAAGATTTAGCTCCCAATAGAATTTTAGCGGAAGAGGCAAGTAGAAGTTCAAGTGCTACACATCAAGCAAAAGTATTTTCTACGAGAAGTGGTTTTCGGGCACCTGTAACTATCGAAAGAAAGAAAGACGGAAATTTAAGAGTCTCGTTTCCTTCAGTTCCAGGCAAAATTCCGCTTGCGATCTTAATGCGTGCCTTAGGGTTACACTCTGATAGAGAAATTTTTGAAGCTATTTCAGAAAATGATGATATTCAGAAAGAATTGATTCCAGTTATAGATGTTGCTTCGGAAATCCAAGTGTTAAAAGATCCTGAAAAATCTCAACAAAATGCTTTAGATTATATAGGAAAGAGAGTCGCAATTGGGCAAACAAAGGATTACCGAATTAGAAGAGCGCTTCAAGTTTTAGATAGATACCTTTTACCTCATATTGGAAATGCGGAAGAGGATCGAATAAAGAAAGCTTATTATTTAGGTCAAATGGCTCAAAAAGTTATGGAACTCGCCTTAAAATTTCGTGAGTCTGATGATAAAGATCATTATGCCAATAAAAGATTGAAATTAGCTGGTGAATTATTTACATCCCTATTTAGAGTTGCGTTTTTAAATCTTGTAAAAGATATAAAGTACCAACTAGAACGTACCGCTGTTCGAGGGAGAGCTCCTAATATTAAAACTGCTGTGAGAGCAGATGTAATTACTGAAAGGATAAGACATGCTTTAGCAACAGGCAACTGGGTTGGAGGTAAAGCTGGCGTTAGTCAATTGTTGAATAGGACAAATCATGTTGGGACATTAAGTCATTTAAGGAGAGTAATATCGCCATTAAGTAGAAGTCAACCGCATTTTGAAGCGAGAGATTTACATCCCACCCAATGGGGTAAGATTTGCCCAGCAGAAACTCCAGAGGGACCAAATTGTGGTTTGGTTAAAAATCTTGGATTAGCTTCTATTATTTCTGTTGGCGCCGATGAGAGAATTATTGAAAACATATTAATAGATTTAGGAGTAATTCCAATTAATGAAGTAAAAAGAGTAAAAGGGGAAAAGGTAAATGTATTTCTTAATGGCAAATTAGTTGGTATTCATCAAAAATATAATCCCTTTTTAAATCAACTTAGAGAGAAGAGACGTAAAGGCGAGATTGGTCAACATGTGAATATTGGATATTATAACGATTCTAAAGAGATTCAAATAAATTGTGATGCAGGGAGAGCTACTAGACCATTATTTATTATTAAGAACAAACAAATCCTCATTACGAAAGAAGATATAGAGAAAATTAAACAAGGTAAGTATGTGTGGACAGATTTGATTGAGAAAGGCGTTATTGAATATCTAGACGCAGAAGAAGAAGAGAATGCTTATATTGCTATGTTTGAAGAAGATATTACGGCTGAGCATACACATTTAGAAACTTCTCCTGCTGCTATTTTAGGAATATGCGCTTCAATAATTCCATTTCCAGAACATAATCAATCTCCACGAAATACATACGAAGCGGGAATGGTTAAACAAGCATTAGGCCTATTTGCTGCAAATATGCATTTAAAACTTGATACGCGTGGTCATACGCTTCATTATCCTCAACAACCATTAGTTGTAACGAGCCCAATGAAGATAATTGGAATTAATCGCCGACCAGCGGGACAAAACTTCATAGTTGGCATGATGAGTTTTGAAGGTTATAATATTGAAGATGCAATTATTATAAACAAAGCCTCAATAGAACGCGGTCTCGCACGCAGTCATTTCTTCAGAACTTACGATGCCGAAGAAAGGAAATATCCCGGAGGAGAATTGGATAAATTCGAAATACCAGAAAGAGGCGTTAGAGGCTTCAAATCCGCTGAATCTTATCGATTATTATCTGAAGAAGATGGAATTATCGAACCTGAAACCACTGTAAATGGGGGCGATGTTTTAATAGGACGCACATCTCCTCCACGATTTATTAAATCTTACGAAGAATTTGAATTGATGCAACCAAATAGAAGAGAAACTTCAAAAAATATGCGTCACAATGAGAAAGGAATTGTAGATACCGTAATTATTTCTGAAACTGTTGATGGTAATAAATTAGTTAAAATTAAAGTGAGAGACTTACGTATTCCTGAATTAGGAGATAAATTCTCTTCACGACATGGACAGAAGGGGGTACTGGGATTAGTCCAGCCGGCTGAGGACATGCCTTTCACTTCAAATGGCGTAATTCCAGATATAATTGTAAACCCTCATGCCATGCCATCAAGAATGACCTTAGGACAGCTCTTTGAAGGAATTAGTGGTAAAATTGCTTGTACAACCGGAGAATTAGGTGATGCAACAGCGTTCGAATGGAAAGATATCACGAAACTTCAAGATCAATTAGTAGAAGCAGGATTTGAATTTAATGGAAGAGAAGTAATGTATAACGGAATTACAGGAGAAAAATATGAGGCAGGAATTTATTGCGCCCCAATTTATTATCAAAAATTGTATCATCTTGTTGCTGACAAACTTCACGCAAGAGCAAGGGGGCCAGTTCAAATTCTAACTAGACAACCAACAGAAGGAAGAGCAAGAGAAGGAGGTTTACGATTCGGCGAGATGGAACGAGATTGCTTAGTGGGTCATGGGTCCGCTTTATTATTAAAGGAAAGATTGCTTGATGAGTCTGATAGAACTGTAATTTTAGTTTGTGAGAAATGTGGGCTTTTAGCAGTTTACGATCGAAACAAAGATAAAAGATATTGTCCTATTTGTGGACAAGGAACTGTAATATCAAAAGTAGTATGTTCTTATGCTTTTAAACTGCTACTCCAAGAAATGATGAGTTTAGGACTTGCGCCACGTCTAAAATTAAAAGAAAAAATTTAAGCAAATTATCTCATTTTTACTCTATTTACAATAACTTATCAATTAATTAACCAAACATTAATTATAATTGTAAAATAAAAAAAATAGATTTAAAGGCCAAATCCTAGGAATCCATAAAGCTCTGGTATCATAGTATATAGAAGAAACAAGAAAAACAATGTTAGTAAAGATATCCATACAGCTTGATCCCAAGAAAGGTCGATTAAAAATTTTGTTAAAATTAAAATAATTAGAAATCCAATGATAGGCGTTAATTGAGTTAAATAGTTTGAGCCACTAAAAGCTAATAAACTACCAATTGCTCCTAATACTGAATTTATTGCTCCCAGAATTATTGGTATTATTAAGACGCATATAAAAGCTAAGAGAATAATTATAAATTTTTTATCAGAAGCTTTAGTTTTAGAATTAATAAGCAAAACCGAGATATAGATGATTAAAGCGACAATTACAGTTGCTAGTATTAGCCACAAAATAAATAATAAAGTGCTTTCCCATTGAAATAACATTTTCAAAACTCTAATTTAATTTTTAAATTTGTTTAAATAATAATTTATAAGAAAAAAATTCTCCTTCTTTTATAAATGTTGATCATATTTGTTATTGATTAACATTAAGATTGAACTAATTTTGAAATTAGTGATATTATAAGGATTTATGGATAAATACAAAGCTGAAAAAAATTAAAATTAGGTGCTTTTGTTAACGGATTAATTATATACCAAACGATATAAGGAAGAAATGGAACGCGAAACCTAGAAATACGGCTGCAAAGGTTATTGAAAGGATCGAGAGTTTAATTGATAATTCCCTTCCATATCTTGTATAAACTATTAAAATCGTTAAACTAATCAATCCAACTATTAGAAAAATCCACGCTAAAATCCAAATAGTTAATGAAGGAACTTGAAAATCATTAATTTGAAGGAATGTAAACAACATCAATAATCGCTAAATATTTTTATGATTTAAATTATATGTTATCTTTTATTTTTTTTTAACTTTATTAATGTTCTCAAGATTAGCATCTTTTGACTTAATTTTAGTCACTTCTTATTAAATAAATTAAAATTTAAGGATATATTCTATTTATATTATCATTATTTAGATCTATATTATTAAAGGAAAATTAATGAGATAAAAATGCATTTCTTAAGTAGATTAATTGAAAACCCAATTTTAGAGGATCCTGCAAAAAATCATATGAACATTCATAGACATTTCTACAGGTATTCTAAAGGAGATTTTATTGGTCCCGCATTAAAAATCATTAAAACTAAAGCAAAAATAACTCTGAAAGGAACTCATGAATATGAAGATTTAATTTCAGAAATTGTCGTAAAAACAATTTCGGAGCCACAAAAAAGTTTTGAAGTAAAAGGAAAACTAATTACTGGCATGGATTTATCAGAGACCATCACGGATTTAGGGTTAAATTGGATTTTAAAAAAATCTACGGGTAAAACAAAGAATTACAAAGCAGATATTGTCGATCAAATTAAAAAAAATCAGTTACTCCAAGCAATTGAGGTATTTCGAGAAAATAGTTATTTGTTACTCTCCTTTATTATTAACACAACCATTAAAGTCACAACAAAAAAAAACATACCGCAGCCATCTAAAAAAAAGGCTGAAGATGATGATTTAAGTAAAAGAATTCAGTTTTGCACTGGAACTATGAGTAATACAGATGCAAATATTAAGATGATTTTAGATTCAGTTGCTTCTGATTTTAAAACGGACATTCCTAATAACTGGAAAACTATTATTTTGCTCAATAACTACAACATAACTGAGATTGTGATTCCAAAAAACATCAAGGACTCTCGCTTACTAAGGATTATGGCTATTAGGAAAGGGAAAATGTATCGATCAATTAATATAGATGGCGAACTAATAGAAAAACAGTATTCAATCTTTGTTTAATTTTTTTGAAGTTAAATTCCATCATTTAAAAATTCAAAAAATTTAATTTTTAAAAAGGTTTATGTAAATTATTAATAGAAAAAATATGGAATATTACGTACTATGAAGGAATTAAATCCTTTGTTAAGATCGTTTTTATATATAATAGGTGGAGATATTGCCACAGAAGTAGGAATTCAATTATTGAACTCTGAAAACGAAGATATAACTGATGAAGATATAACAGAAAATATTAAAGAACGAATTAAAAGTGGAGATTATAAAATAGATATTGACCCAAATGATACTGTTATTTTAAAATTAAATACAGTAAGAAAAACCTTATACAAATTATATAGTGCAAAATTAGCTCAATTTAGAAGAATACGTGATAAGTCTACAGGTTGGTTTATATATTACTGGTGGCATCAATTTGATTTGCTGGAAGAAATCTTAATGGAAAAAAAGAGATCAATAGAAAGAAAGTTAAGAGAAAGGTTAGAATTTGAAGAAAATAACTATTTTTTTATATGTAAGAATTGTCGAGATTCAAATATTAAATATAATTTTGACACGGCATTTGAATTGAATTTTAGATGTCCAAATTGTGGAGATCCATTAGAAGCTCAAGATAATCAAAATTTTATTCAGTTTTTAAAAGAAAAAATAGTTTCAATTGAAAATGCTGATTTATCAATTGACTCAGAAATTTAATTACTTCTTAAAATTGCACCAAAAAAGAATAACTGCTAATTAAAATTATCTAAATTTCCAAGGCGTTTAAAAGTTAATCTTTCTTTTTTGTAATAAAAGCAATATCACCAAGAGAGGCCCCGTGAGATTTTTTCATATATTTACTTTGTTTGGCACTTGGTTCAATTTCATCTATTTTTTTAAGAAGCGTAATATTGTAGACTTTTTCTATTTTTTTTGCCAATTTTATAGTTGGTTCAACTTTTCCAGCTTCAATTCTTCTTAGTAAAGAAGGTTTCTCGTTTAATTTTTGTGCAAATTGATCTTGATTAAATCCACGGGAATTTCGAGCATTTCTAATTCTTTTCGCGTAATCATGAACGATTTCAATATTTTCATCGCCATATCTTTTAGGTACAAATTTTTTCACTGGGCTCTTTAGTTTAACATATGTCTGCTGTTGAGGATAGGATCTTTTAGGTTCATTCCTGATTTTTTTGCCATATTGGGCACAACTTTGACACACAGTAATTTTTGCTTCTTCTATTAAAACTTTTTGTCCTTTTCCCCATATTTTACCTCCACATATGGGGCATTCCTTATCAAATTGATTCGATGCTTTTTTTGACATAATTCAATCTTATATACAATAATTTCTAAGGAAAAGTACTATATATAATGAATTGGATGTAGAACTCTTAAAATTTTCTGTTTAAAGCTAAAAATCGTTATAAAATATAACCTATAAATTTTTTAGAAATCGATTATTTTATCATATTAGTGTATTACCTTAAATTTAAATGAATAAAATGTTATTAATAAATTAGAAAATTTTCTTGAAATTTAAATAAATAAAAGATGGGGTATTTTCTTTTTGACAACAACTAAAGAAAGAAGAAAAAAGGAAGAAACTAAGGATGAAGAGTATTTAATTACTTATACAAGGCACTTGGAAAAGAGATTAAGAAATTTAGAGACTGAAAAACAGTTGTTAGATGCTGAACGTCTAAGATTGGAACAAGAACTACATAGTTTAAGAAATGAAATTGATCGGTTAAGAGAACCTCCTTTAGTATCTGCTACTGTAATTGACATGTTAGATGAAACGGGTAAAGTTATTGTAAAAAGCTCTACTGGCCCTAGCTTCGTTGTTAACCCTAGTAGGAAGGTTAAAAACGAAAATCTATCTCCAGGAATGAGAGTCGCTTTAAACCAGAGAACTTTCGCAATAATGGAAATCTTACCAACAAAATTAGATCCTTTTGTAAAAGGAATGGAAGTTATCGATGCAATTCCCAATATTACTTACGAAGATGTCGGTGGTTTAGATGAACAAATATTAGAAGTAAGAGAAACTGTTGAATTACCTCTGTTAAAACCAGAATTGTTTAAAAGAATAGGGATTGATCCGCCTAACGGCGTTTTACTTTTTGGACCTCCAGGGACCGGTAAAACATTAGTTGCGAAAGCGGTTGCCCATGAAACAAACGCTACATTCATTAGAATAATAGGATCGGAGTTAGTTCAAAAGTTTATTGGTGAAGGTGCTCGTTTGGTCAGAGAGATATTTAATTTAGCAAAACAAAAAGCCCCCACTATATTATTTATAGATGAATTAGATGCTATCGGGTCTCAAAGATTAAAAATTGCTACATCTGGCGATAGAGAAGTACAAAGGACTTTAATGCAATTATTAAGTGAATTAGATGGATTTGAAGAAAGAGGAGATGTAAAAATAATTGGTGCAACAAATAGAATTGATATTTTAGATCCGGCTTTATTAAGACCAGGTAGATTTGACAGAATGATTGATTTTCCAATCCCAGATGGGGTAGCTAGAAATTCAATCTTTAAAATTCACACAAGAAATTTACGCATTGATGGAGTATTAAACTTTAAAAAGTTGGTTGAGTTAACTGAAGGAGCGACGGGAGCAGACATAAAAGCAATCTGCACTGAAGCTGGAATGTTTGCAATAAGAAAAGAAGCTGACGCAATTATTAAAGACGATTTTGTTGAAGCAATAAATAAAGTCATGAATAAAATGAAAGATAAAGCTATTGAATCTAAGTTATACTCTTAATCTTCCTTTTTACAAACATATTAAATATTTATAACTTTATTTTTATGTAAATAGTTGCTGTAATTTAATATGGAAAATAAACTATTCTTTGCTTTAAGAAAGGTAAAGGCTATTTCTGATTACCAATTTGGACAAACAGTAACAAATATTCTATTTGAAAATGATAATGATATCCATATTAAGTTTTCTAAAAAAACGGATAAAATAAAGCATATATATTACGATGAGAATCTTTTGCTAAATTTGAGACCGACTAATGGATTCTTAACTTTAAGTTTATTCGCAGCTAATAAAATAATTAAAAACATTTCAACACCGAAATTGAGAGCAGTCGTGTTGAATGATATATCTGACTTTATTAGAAAAGGTCGTAACGTATTTTGTAAACATGTTTTGGATATAGATGATAATTTAAGACCTTTAGATGAGATTATTGTTGTTAATCAAAAGAATAACCTTTTAGCAATTGGAAGACTAGCGATCCCCATTCCTTATGTTCGAAGTTTTAAAACTGGAATCGCAATAAAAGTTCGGAAAGGAATCGATAAATCAAAATTATAAGCCTTAATAATTTTTAATAATATATAGTTAGGAGTTAATGAGAAAAAAATGGTAAAATTACCAAAAGAGATGCAAAAAAGAGAAAACAGCAAACCTAAGCGCCCTCAAGCAAAAAAAAAGAGAGAGGGGCAACAATTTGCTTCAAGACAAATGCGTCGCCGAATGCAACAGCAAGGAGTTGAAATGGATCAAATTAATGCTACTCGAGTAATAATAGAAGGAGTAGAAAAAACGCTAATAATTGATCAACCAGAAGTTGTTTTAATGAAGCAAATGGGACAAGAAATCTATCAAGTAATTGGTGAAGCACAAGAATATTCTCCAGGGGACGTTTTAATTGGAGAAAAGGAAGATGTTGAGACTACGGAACTTGTTGAAGAATCTGAAACAAAACCAAATATTACTGAAAATGATATTATGCTAGTAGCAGCTCAAGCAAATGTCAATAAAGAAGAGGCGAACGCAGCATTAATTGATAGTGAAGGAGATATAGCAAAAGCTATTTTATTTCTGAAAAATAGACCTTAATTTACTATCAAATAAAATTAGCAAAAAAAAAAGAATTAAGAATCATAAACCATTCACAATTATATAAACAATTTGGTAAGAATGATATGTCAAAAGTAAAGAAAAAACCTACTGGGCTACATGGAGGCTTATCCGAAGAAGAAGTAAAATTCGAAAAAATTATCCAATTTTCAGGTTGGATATTTTTAATCGCTCTAATTTTATTAATGGGGGCGTTTTTTATTTTCGATTCTGTATTGGGGTTAATTGAATTAGAATTAAATGCATCAACATTTACGTTAATTATTTTTTTCGGGACTAATTCTGCAATTAGTTTTGGATTAGGTACAAGAATAAAAAAAAATAGAGATCAAAAAAAGAAATTGTTCTTTGATTGGTTAATGGGCGAATTTCTACTTGGCATAATTGCTATTTTTGCTGTAGCTGTTTACCAATGGTAATCATTTTTTATTACATTTCGATTTCCAACAATTTTTATTTATAATCTTCTCTTGCTGGACTAAATACATCTATAACATCCGTATCTTCCAATAATATCGCCCCGTGTTTTTCGTTAGAATCAAAAACATAACTATCTCCTTCTTTTGCTATAAATTCTCCATTTTCAGTATTAAATTTTAATTTGCCCTTCAACACATATCCAATTTGATGTTCTTTATGTGAATGCAAGGGAATTTGTGAGCCCTTAATTAGATTAAAATAGCATAACATCATATTTTTGTTATAGGCTAAAGTTTTTCTATATATTCCGTGTAACATTTCTACTGAATCAACAGAATTTTTACTTACGAGGTTTTTTCTCATCTAAAAAGCACTTTTAATTTGATTTCATCGATTTTTTATTTAAATATACTCATAGTCTTTAATTTTTAAATTTTATATATTCAATTGAAAATTACAAAATCAGTAAAGACGACATTAATTTATTTAAGGATAAAATAACGAGATTAAATATGGCTCTTTCGAATTTTTCTGAAAAAGTATGGAGTTTTCTGCGGTTTAGTTAACTGGTGTTTTAAATTTCAAATCAAGAGTTAATAAATTAAGTTTAAATTAGAAAAAAAAATACATTTTTATATCAAAAGAGGTAAAATATAAACGATAACAAATAATTATTAAGGGTATTGTTTCAGTTCATAGTACCGACAAAAACATTTAGTTTTTAACCTGATAGTATACCTTTATCTCTTATTAGAATATTATAAATTAAAATTTGTGATGGATTGCTATGGTCTTGATTCCAGAATCTGAAACAACAGAAGTTAATAAAGGTTTAAGAAGTGGTTTTTTAAAAAATTTATTACCAAGAGTTTCCCGAACTGAAGGTGATGTGGTCCCTTTTGATCCTCTAAAAATAAAACAGAGTATTGTTAAAGAAACAGGGTTAAACGATAAAGTCGCTGATAGCATTACTGAATTAGCGGTTAGAAGAATTATATCCTCCGGTATAATGTTTCTTTCTGGTCCGCACATTAGGGAAATAGTCTGTTCAATATTATCTGAACAACATTTTGAAGATGAACGAAAGCTATATACTAGAATAGGTATGCCGTTGATGGACTACGAAGCAATTTTAGAGAAGGGCGTGAAAGAAAATGCTAATCAAGATATGAATCCTGAGAGCATCCATCATTGGGCTGCTAATAGAATATCTGACGAATATGCACTTTTAAGAATTTTGGATTCAGAAGAAGCGCATGCTCATTTATACGGCGATATCCATGTCCACATGCTAAGATACTTCGATTTACGACCCTTCTGCCAAAGTTGGGACCCTCGTATGATTCTTGAGCATGGACTTCCCCCTGTCGATAGTTGGGCACATTGTAGTAAATCTGGTCCTGCAGGAAGTTTGCGAGTGGCAGTTACACATTTAGCAAAATGGTTAGGGATTATTCAAGGAGAATTTTCAGGAGGGCAAGGTTACGATTATATTACCACTTTTCTTGCTCCTTATGTGCGAGGGCTTTCTCAAAAAGAAATTGAGCAATCAATGCAGTGTTTAATATTCGAAACAAATCAAATTTTTGCAGCAAGAGGCGGTCAAGTACCGTTTACATCGATTTCTTGCGCTCCTACGGTCCCAGAGGGTTTATTAAATATTCCTGCTATTGGTCCTCATGGAAAAAATATTGGTATATATGGAGATTATAAAGAAGAATGTCTTAAACTTTTTGATGCTTTAACAGAAGTTTATATACAAGGAGATTATAACGGAAAACTATTTGCATTTCCAAAACATGAAGTAAAAATAAAAAAAGAGTGGCTTAAAGAATTCGAACCATCTTACCTTAAAATAATGGAAGAAGTAGCTACGATGGGGACTCCATATTTTCTAAATATGTGTCCAGATTGGATGCCAGACGAAATTCATAGTCAATGTTGTAGAAAATTTCTAAGTGGGAATCAAATTTTAAGTCAATGTATTGTAGATCCTGAAAAAAGGAAAAATGCTAACATATGGGAAAATTATGTTACCATTGGCTCACTTCAAAGCGTTAGTCTTAATTTACCTAGATATGCATATATGTCCAACAATGAAGACGATTACATTAGGATTTTGGGTGAAAAAATGGAGCTTTCAGCTAGAATCCTAAAGAAAAAATGGGATTTAATGGAAAGGCGATTAAAAACAGGGCATCTACCCTTATGTAGCGGCAAAATTAAAGGTAACCCAATTTTTAAATTGCGAGAGCAAAATCTTTCGATAGGTTTTACTGGCTTGAATGAATCTGTAAAAAGTATGACCGGCTTTGAATTGCATGAACATGATACGGCATATAACCTTGGTAAAAAAATATTAGAATATATGGTTGCTAAGTGTAATACCATAACAGAAAGAGATGGGGTTTCCTATTCACTTTGGGAACAGCCAGGAGAAAGCTCGAGTGGGCGTTTTGCAAGACTAGATCTGAAACATTTTCCAAAGAAAGCCATACCTCAATCATCAGGTAAATCTGCTTATTATACAAACTCAGGTCATTTTCGGTATGATGCGGATATTCCATTATCTGAAAGAATTCGAAAACAGGGAGATTATCATCCTATTGTAAATGGAGGAGTAATTACACATATTTGGTTAGGGGAACAAAAACCAGATATTCATGCTCTTTGGGAACTCACAAAAAATATTTGTCTTAACACAAATACTGCATATTTTGCATATACTACAGATTTTATATATTGTCCATCCTGTCGTAAAATGTATCGTGGAAGTCAATTTACATGTCCTCAATGTTATTCTGAAGATGTGAAAGTATATTCAAGAGTTACGGGATATTATAGTGAAGTAAATAGATATAATTTAGGAAAAAGAGCGGAATGGGAAGCAAGAAAACGAGAAAATTTATTTAAATAATTTTTCTTTTTTAATTTCTTAAATATTTTTAAATCTTACTAAATGTATGAACAAAGAATTATCACTTAAAGAATTTCAACAACAAATTGACGAATGGATTCTCAACCACGGTGGTTACTGGCCTCCTCTTTCTATGCTGGGTGCGATTATAGAAGAAGTAGGAGAATTAGCAAATGAAATCAACCATCTTGAAGGGTTCAAACCAAAAAAGTCTGACGACGCAAAATTAAATATTGGTGAAGAGCTCGCAGATGTCATTTTTGCGACAATCTGTGTTGCTAACCATTACAAAGTTAATATGAATTGGGAATTAGCCAAAGTTATCGAAAAATATACAAAAAGAGATTCAAAGAGATTTTTATAATAAAAAAGGAGAGCACAAATTTTTAAATAATTTTATTGAGAAAACTCTTTCAATTTGAAAAATTTTAATCCTTTCATGCGTTTTATTTTTTTAAAACATCGGTAATGATAATAATAACTATTAATTTATAATAAAAAGATGCTAAAAGAAGGATTAGAGAAACAAGAAATACTCAAATTACTTGAGAAAAAGTTAGAGAAAGATCTTTCGTACGATTCAGGCTTTATTTTAGGGTCTATGTGCACAGAACCTTTAGATTTCGCTACGGAAATTTATATTAAATATATTTCTAAAAATTTAGGAGATCCCGGATTATTTTTAGGGACTGCAGCCTTAGAAGATGAATTAGTACTTGAAATTGGTGAGTTATTTGGAAATAAAGATATAATCGGAACATTTACTACTGGGGGTTCAGAAGCTAATTTAATCGCCATGAGGATTGCTAAAAAATTACGTCCTGAAATAAAAAATCCCGAAGTTGTAGTTTCGACTTCAGCTCATATTTCCTTCGATAAAGCAGCTGATATATTGGATATTAAACTTAGGAAAGTACAATTAAGAGATAATTTTGAATTAGATTTAAACCACTTCGAATCTCTTATCAATAAAAATACTTGCGGAGTTGTTGGAATTGCAGGCACAACATCGCTAGGTCTAATTGACCCAATCGAAGATATGGGTAAAATTATCGAAGGTAAGAGTATTTTCTATCACATTGATGCAGCTTTTGGGGGATTTGTGTTACCATTTCTAAAAAAACTAAAGTATAAAATTCCTCCATGGGATTTCTCAGTAAAGCCTGTAAGTTCAATTACAGCGGATCCCCATAAAATGGGTTTAGGTGTAATACCTTCTGGGGGATATTTCGTTAAAGATGCGTCTATATTACAAAAAATTGGTTTTGAAATTCCTTATTTAGCAGGAGGAAATTTTAAGCACTTTCATATGGTTGGAACTAGACCAGGAGGTCCAATTATCGCATTTTGGGTAATATTGAGAGCTTTAGGTATTAACGGTTTTATTGAGATGGTAAAAAAATGTATGGATAATACTAAATATTTAGTAAAAAGAATATCTGAAATTAATGGGATAAAATTAGCTGCTAACCCCGTTATGAATGTAGTAGGAATAACAACAGAGAATGGAGAAAGTATATGTGAAATTGATGAGGCATTACGTAATAAAAAGTGGATGTTAGGTAAATTTATAGATTTTAATTTAATTAGAGTTGTTCTAATGCCACATGTAAAAAGAGACCATATATCTAATTTTACTTCTGATTTAGAAAAAATTGTAAAAAAACTAAATTTATAATAAATTTAGTTAAATAAAAATTTTATAATATCCATCAGAAATATATTTATAAACCAAAAAGTAATTTAATAATTTATATAGATTTATTAGGGTTTAATCTCTCTTAAGAAATGAAATAGGAATGGGAAAAGAAAAAAAAAAATCACTTGGAATAAAGACAACAAGATATTTTACTAAAACTTGTACTAAATGTAAGTTTGAATACCCAAATTGGTTTACGAATTGCCCTAAATGTGGTGCTGCTTGGGATTCTGTAGAAGCAGAAAAGACTACTGGTGCAAAGGAGGCGCTAAAGAAAACAATAAAAATTGTTGTTAAAATAACAGAAGAAGAATTTAATCATACATTAGAGAGAGTAAAATTAATTTTTAGCGCTGACCAAGGCCGATCTTGGTATCAAATGGAAATGGAGAACCAATTGGACTTTTTTATAGCAGAAATCACTGATGTTCCTGTTGGATCTGATATTATTTATTACATTGAAGTTATATTAATTCATGGTGAGCAAATTATTGAAAATAATGAGGGCAATTATTTTCATTATAAAGTTGGCGTACCTATCGAAGATTTAGAAAAAGATCAACAAATTTCTAAAGGAAAAATCGTAAATAATGCGAAGAAACTACTAAATAAAGCTGTAAATGAATATAACGAGGTTTTAGAAGATTTTACTATATCGAAAACACAAAACACAAATGATTTAGTCCAAAAACCAACGAAACCACAACCTGAATATTTTAAACCTAAATCAGAAACGAATGCAAATTCAAAAAAGGAAATGATTGACAATTCAACTGGAATCTCTCAAGTTTTTATTAATAAACCTAGTATGCAACCATCTCAGCATCCAAAAGAATATAGCGCTGAAGATAATATTACTATCTTTGGAAAACTTCAGACTAAAATTGATCCAGATTTAAAAATATGTCCTCATTGTAATTCTAGAATCAAAAAAATATGGAGCACATGCCCCATCTGTGGTAAGAATCTTTAAAAGATTATATTAAAATTAAATAAAAATTACAATTTACTACCACACTTATTACAAAACGCATAATCAGAGGATAAAATTGCCCCACATTGTTCGCAAACTAAGAGATCTTTAGATTTTGGTTCTTTTTTCTCTTCTTGAACAGTTTGAGTGGAAGTAATTGCTGTAAACTTACTAGGTTCGCTTTCAATATCCGCAACATTAGGGATTATTCTCAGTTTAGATTTTTCTTCTGCTTCAGATTTTTTGGTTGCACTAAATGGCACGAAGTGAGTACTTTGATCAAAAGAATTTTCTTCAAATTGTTGAGTGAGTGTTTGAAATAGTGAACTTGCTTCAGTTGTCGTGTCTAAAGGAGGGATGGGAGGGATTGGTGTTGAAGTTTTATGTTCAATTTGTTTTTCTTTCTTTTCCTTCTTTTCTTTCTTTTCTTTCTTTAATTTTTTCATATCCTCAATTAATTTTTCTTGCTTTTCCCGAGCTTCGAGGATTTTCTTTTCTTTTTCTTGTTTCTTTTTCTCTTTAGCAACTTTTTTCAATTCTTTTTTAGAAAAAATAGTTTGAGGCATATAATCGATTAGTGATTCTGCTTTTGGTTCTGTTTTTGGCTCTGGAGTAGGTTCAAATGTCATAGAAGCAGGTTGAGGTTTGGGTGGTTCTTCTCTTTTCATTACGCGAAATGGTGTCTGAGTTAAAGAACCTACTTCCGATTTTTCAGGTTTAATTGATTGAAATTCCTTGGGTGGAGTTGCCGGCACTGGAATATTTGACGAAAATGGTATTGTTTGGGGTTTATAAACTTCACTTTCAACAGTTGAGGATTCTGGAAAGATTGAAGTATGTATTTCAGGTTCTGATTTCTCAGTTTTTTGAAGTAAAATTTCATCAGGCGTTTTAAATTCAATTTCTGTTGGTTCGGGCATTGATATTTCTGGTTCTGGTTGAGGTTCAAATGTTGGAACAGGTTCAGGAACGGGGGGAGCCTCATATTCAACCTCTGGTTCTGGTTCGAAGGATGACATTTGTTCTGGAGATTTTATGGAGGGCGGTTCTGGAACAGGTGGAGCCTCAAATTCAATTTCAGGCGCGGGTTTAAAAGATTGTATTGGCTCAGGAACGGGTGGTGCTAAATACGCGTCTGTAGGTTCAGAAGGAGTTTCGCTAGGAGGAAGTGAGGGGATGTCTCCTGGTGTAATGACAGTTGCATTGGCGATAAATTGTTCAGGTACACCTTGTCCTATCATTAGACAAGCAAGAATATAAAAACAATCTCCAACTCCATCACCTGTTTTAGCTGAAGTCTCCATATAATACAAGTTAAAATCTCTTGTAAAATTACTAATTTCTTCAATTGAAACTGCTCTTTGATCCATCAAATCACTCTTATTTCCAACAAGTAATATAGGGATGTCAGTTTTGATATTAGCTCTAACTTCTTCAATCCATTGAGGTAAATGTTCAAAACTTGCAGAATTAGTAAGATCAAAAACTAATACTGTACCTAGCGAACCTCTATAATACATTGGTCTTATGGAACTAAAACGTTCTTGACCGCCCGTGTCCCAAAGTTGAAGCTTACACTTAATAAGCCCTTCCACCGTCTCTATTGCTATTGTTTTGACATGAAAATCAACACCAATCGTCATCTTGTAATCTTCTGTAAAGAAACCCTTTGAAAATCGAAGAGTTAGAGCAGTTTTACCAACTCCACCATCTCCTACCACAATTGATTTAAAAAGATAATCATACTCTTCAACCATATTAGTCTACCATAACTATAATTAATAATTATTTCTTTATCCTATTGTCATTTATTCAAATTTCAGTGTATTATTATAATTAATAAAAATTTAATTAATTATACTTTTGGAAAAATTTCAAATATTCAATTAAATTTACTATAGAATTAGTATTGGTTAATAGATTGATCTGAATAAGGATTTATTAGATGTAATATTCTAAACATAAAAAATTAGGTCTTTACCTAAAAACTAAATAATTATTCTTGTATTTTATTAGATTCTTCCTCGATTTCAACGCTTTCAAACCATTTATTAATCTCATCCAAGTCTTGCTGCGGAAAGTCGTAAGAATGTTCTTTATCGGGGTATAATCCCTTTTCTACCTCATTTTTATAACTTTCTAAAGCAATTCGGACTGAGCTTCCAACATCAGCAAAATATTTGAGAAATTTTGGCTTAAAGTCAGTAAAAAGTCCTAACATATCATTTATAACTAAGATTTGACCATCACAATAAGACCCCGCACCAATACCAATAGTAGGGACATTCACACTTTTTGTTATTAATTTGGCAATTTGCCAAGGAATGCTTTCTAACACTATAGAAAAAACACCCGTTTTTTCTAAATTTTTAGCATCAATTATTAACTTTTTTGCGGCTTCTACTGTTTTTCCTTGAACTAGGAAACCACCAAATTCATATATAGCTTGAGGTGTAAGCCCAATATGCCCCATCACTTGTATATCTGCATCAATAATTGCTTTTATCGTAGGACAAATCTTTGTCCCACCCTCAACTTTGACGGCTTCAGCACCACCCTCTTGAATAAACCTTCCAGCGTTTTTTACCGCTTCTATAATATCAATCTTATACGATAAAAAAGGCATATCCGCAACTATCATAGCATTCGAAACGCCTCGTGCCACTGCTTTAGTATGGTGGATCATTTCGTCCATCGTAACTGATAATGTATTCTTGTACCCAAGCACTACCATGGAAAGAGAATCGCCTACGAGAATTAAGTCAATTCCGCAATCATCAACGATTTTGGCAAATGAATAATCATATGATGTAATAGTTACTATTTTTTCCCCGCTTTTTTTTTTTTCAATTATTTTTTTAGCAGTTATTTTTTGTAGCGCCATATATGAAGTAACCCCATATTTTAGAAAAATGTTTTGTTTATTTATTAGTATTTAATTAGAAAGTATAAAAAAATTAGGGATAGGGGGGAGATTTGAATGCCTAATAACAACTGTACGGGTTGCCGCTCTATCATTCTACAACTCTAACAAATTACAAATTAAAAAGGAGTAAAAAAAGGTTTTATTTGAAATAAGATAAAGTTATAATATCTTCTTATAACCTACATGAAAGAAGATAGTAGGACCTTACGAAATTTTTCTAATTCTATCTTGATTTCATTAATTTTACTTGTTGGAGCACTTATTCCTATATAAAATGTATTTTCTATATTTCCAGAGATTATTGAATACCTTTTTACGTATTCCGTTCTATCCTCGGACAACGCTACTCTATCGTCTATTTTAACATCTTCATCTTTTAATCTCTGAAAAAATTCAAGATCTTCGTTAATTCTA
>Ga0114923_10000274_pt1 | contig 43362 bp, 52 predicted proteins | sample SumtaG_FD_89578 | JGI IMG/M metagenome (GOLD analysis project Ga0114923, IMG submission 89578) | Deep subsurface microbial communities from Indian Ocean to uncover new lineages of life (NeLLi) - Sumatra_00157 metaG | ecosystem: Environmental > Aquatic > Marine > Oceanic > Sediment | place: near... | reverse complement strand
TCTTAAAATGTACTTTGGGATTGATCAGGGCCATGCCCTGACCCTGAACGAGATAGGGGAACGGTTCAACCTCACGCGTGAGCGGGTTCGGCAAATCAAGGAAAAGGCCATCCGTCGCCTACAACATATATCCCGCAGCGTCCATCTGCGGCCATACCTATAGACACCCGGTCGAGTTATTCACCATATAACGTATGAAATCTCCTGAATAACAGCCTCTTTTCGTCGGTATTATCCTGAATGAACGGAGTAATGCGCTGGATTTCTCACCAGTTTATCTCTACTGACTCCAGTAATGTTCATTCCCTTACCTTACACGTGAAGGGCGATAACTGAGGCTTAGAAGCAGTCCGATCAATGATTCGTAGGAGGGGAAGTATCATTCTATAAAATGGGCTGTAGAGCGAGGATAAACGCAAAGGAGTTTAAGAAGCAGCTGAAAGAATACCCTTGCGTAGAGGATATTTCGTTTCATATGTAGGTTAAAAAGCCTCTTTTCAAGGCTCTTTTAAACCGGTGAGATTGCCGAGCGGTTTTTACTTGATCTCGAATTCCTCAATCCCATAGGCTGCCAGGATCATGTAGTTTGATATTTCCATTATCAGGTCATACTGAATGATGTCGGTATACATGCCCATATCAAAGCAACTCTCTAGAAATTCCAGTAGATGCTCCACGGAATAAAACTCTCGAGAGTAATTTTTATCATCATGAATGAATTGTCCTTCTATGAAGGGCTCCCCATATAATAATACATCCCTATCATTTGTATTCACTTTGATCATAGTACTATCATCAATCCAAAGATCTAATTCAATATTTTTATTCCAAATGTCTACATCTGCCGCTTTCTCAAATGCAACAGAGTATTGGAATTTCTGGTATAGATCTATGACGTGATTCGGAATTCTATGCTGGTTAGTCGCAATCTTGTACTTTACGTCTTCCCAGTAGCCATAATAATTACCGAGCGATTCTCGAATATCCTGGTTTAATAGTAGTTTCTCGCTCGATTGAGTGGCACTTGAAGATAGGGACTCCTTTGCCAGGGAAGCCTTTCGGGCTAGCTCCTTTCCCGATCTTGCAAGAGTAGAAATACTGCTGTTAATCTCCGTTATCGCATCTATACTATTGCTGATAAATAAGCGCCTTGTCTCTTCAATATGATGAGCCTGGTTTAGTTTGTTTTGTTCCCAGGCAAGATACGCGGTGAATATTGCGATAATTATTGTAAGTACGGGTGCAACTGACTTATATCTGTCATAGACTCGGTTAAAAGTAATCTTCGACATCATTTGCTGTCCCTCTTCGCATAAGGCTTGATTAAGAAGTTAAGCGATTTAGAATTGCCTAAGAAAAGTATAAAGACTTTATCGGATCAGAGCCTTTTGGACATTTAGGGCTAAAGACTAAGAGAGACATACTCTTTTAACTCGCGTAGATTGTTGACTACCGCTGAGCTATAACATTCATTTAACATTTTAAGTAATCATCACACTTTAAACTTCAGCCTGGATCATGAGTATGACTTTTACGCGGAAGCATTCGATTATGATCATAAGGATTGATCTCCTCTCTTGTTCATTTCCAAACACTGTCCTCCCCTACAAACCGAATGAAATAGCCCCCTTCAATAATCCCTCCTTTTACGAACTCGTTTAATTGATCTATTACACACGATATTGATACGGTATCATAGAATAAGAGGCTCAACGCAATTGCAGGAAAGCCTAATCTCTGCGGCCCTTTCTTGAGAATCCACCCCGGCTCATCCTGCCCAGCCTCCTGTTCTGTTGGTTCTTTTCCACTCGGACTTAGCTCCCAACCACGTTCCTTGAATTTGTTGACGAAAACATCAATATTTATACAATACACAATTACCTTTTTCCTCAACAATAAATCCGCGATACAACTTTCGGTGAATGGCAGACTCGAAAGTGGCGTTCTATTTGGAGAAAACACCTGGCGATCAGTCGAATCAATAATAAGGATATTTTCACTTGGCTGAGTCCAGTCCTGTTTAGCCTGGTCTATCGCCCGCTTCGCTTGTGCTCGATGCTCCTTATCCGATATAACCTGAAAATCAAAGATCACAACATTCATATATGGACTTATCTTCCTATTGACTACACCTGTCTTGCTGGCCTCAATAAGTCCCTTATCGAGTATGTCTAGTGAACTTTTGAGTGCGATGCTACCATCAATAATACTGACATTACGGCCATCAATCGAACCATTCCCTGAATTGGCGAATGAGAGGAAGTTTCCCCTTACCTGTTCTTGTCTTTCAAGCCGCTCTTTCCATTTTTTACCTCTGGCGCTGTTCTTTGATTTTATCTCTTTAACTTCGATAGTGCCATCACCGTGGCGTAAAAGGACATCTCCGATTCGACCAAAATTCGTGATGCTGTTAATAATAAAGTGTGATACATCGGTATTTACTACAGAATGACCCCAGCCATGTAACTCGCTGATTAGGCTCGGTCCATATTGCATCGGACCGGCTGACATATGTTTCCCCATAATATAAAGAAGCGATCTGTCATAGTCGAACATCCTCCACATATGACTGTCCCCTATGTCCAAGAAGGCAGCTAGCATTAACTCTTCCCGCCCTTTTTTACGCTCAACATCATTTAAATTCGGATTCTCAATCACAGCCACCTCGTCAGTGTATTTTGCCATATTCTCAGGATGTTTTAAAATATCCTTATATATTTTGATATTATTCTGAGCTTCGCTAACACATAGGTGAAGGCTTAGCTGCAACTGAACCATTGCAAGTTTGTTATCAAACCGCCTTCGTGCTATGTAAATAATATCCTCAACAATATCTCGCCAGTCAGCAAGACTTGGCCCCCAGATTCCAGTCTTAATCAGCTTATCAGGATCGGCTTGCGGCTTATGAACTTCGCGAGAAGCAGCAAATTGATCTTTGCTCATCGTCTTAATTCCATCTTTTTAGACTTTTCAATCCAGTGTTTCCAATGTAGAAATAAGATAAAACAGTGACCTGCCCTTATTCTTTGGACCACTTTTAAAGTTAGGATTTTCTGTTTCAGTTAGCATGTCATAGACCCATTCCAGGCTCGTTTAGAGTGTTTAGTCCCGCAACGATAATATATGCCCCACTCTCGCTAGAATTCCTCTCTGCCTGAGTTGCTCGATCTTGTTGATGTGTTTTGTGTTTACATCGTCTGAGAAAACGTTCTGATAGTGGCTTTTCACATAAGATGGGATGTGGTGAAATCTCATAACATTATCAGGCAAGTCTGTTTTGAATTTTGCCCTCCACCCGAATGCGACAATGGAATGCACATGCTTTTCCGGAATGCTCAATATCTCTGTGATGGTCTTGGTGTGTTTATAGTTCTGCCTGAGTGGGTTTTGAAATTTGTATTTGGAAAATCTGTTGAACGTCTGGGTCCATTGCTTGTCATACTGACTTCCGTAAATCCAGCCCCCTCTGTTTTTGGTTTCGATGACGAAAATACCATGCCTTGAGAAGATAATGTGGTCGATCTCTGTTGAGCCGTGGCCGCTGGGAAGGATGACATTGTTGAGTACCAGATATTTGCTGGATGGCAGCATAAGTTTCAGAAGAAGCCTTACCTGGAGTTCTCCGAGAAGTCCTCTGAACCATTTTGAATTCCATAAATAAAGCACTATCGCGATGAGTATAATCCAAGTAATAAGATCCAAGGCTATCCTCCTGATTCAATTTGAGCTTTCTCCGTCTCGGAATGCTCGAATTTCATTTCAATTTTCTCGCTAGGTCATTAGTTGCTGCTTGCACAACTAGCCAACTTATTTCGCATGTATCCTTATCTGGAAATGTCCGAAGTACCATCTGAAGATAAGGATGAATGAGATTGCGGAACTCCCTAAGCGAATGAGAGAACTTCTTGACATCTAAATCAAGCAAACCCAAATCATGTGAGACATTGATCATATCAGATAATGACCATTCATTAAGGGGCTTTACCTTTCCTATCTTAGGATTCTTAGGACTTACCTTCGAGATATTTGCTTCCTTCGGATATTTCTGTAGAACCGCGAGTAATATGCCTTCAAGCAGAGAACCCATGAGAATTGTTGCTGCAAGATAAGCCTTTGCATCTAGGCACTTTTGAGCTTCATCCCATCTAGCTGATAAAATCTCACCCAATCCCGGCTCTAGGTTGAGATTTATAAAATCGGGAGGAGGCAAAGGCTTAAGCTCCATAGCCGCTTCGGCCTCAGCGAACTGAGGGGCAATCTGTTTAAGCCTAGGGGTAATGCCATCAAGCTCAACCTTCATGCCCTCAATCATTAATATCTCATTGAGTTTAGCTATGGCTTGATTAACTAGCTCCTGAATCCCTCGATACTCGCGTGGATTTGCAAGCGTGAGTATGACTGCATTTAGGTTGTTTGTAGTAAGTTGCTCAAGAACATTTAGTGTCCACCATTTTCGAGTGGAACCGTCATGTATGAAATTGGAGAATCCAACTCGTTGAAAAAAGCGTGTAAGTTCAGAGCCACTACGATAGACAGGAGATCCCTTGCTATCACCACAAACCATCTCTGCAAGCGTCTCTAAGGTCTGGGAATCCATTTAATTCACTTGAATCTCGAAATCAGTACCTTGAAGAGAGCATCTGAAGTAGGGAGCAATAAAAATACTCATTCCTTCACAAACGCCCCCGGCCAACCTCCATGCTCCTCTATTACAGCGTCAATTTCTTTCATAATCCGAATCGTTTCATGTATCGCCACTATGATTTTCTGGTAGTGATCAATGTCTTCTGCAGTCAGTATCCGCCCGCGCCGGGGATTTTTGCCACCCTTTGCTTGGCGGTCTTTGAGCCACTTCTCGCAAACCTGGTAAGTGCCGATGTGGAAGTTCCAGACCTCTTCTGGTACATATTGGAAGCCGCGTGTCTTCGCCTTGTCGAGCCATACGGTTTGGCCGTCATATGAGACTTTTTCGACCTGGAAATTACCCGACCCTATTACAACTGTGCTTAGGTCATCTAGCTCCTGTGCCTCAAGAAGGTGATAGGCCATCAGCTCACTACCGAGTTTGGATAAAGAAAAGAATAATTCAAGATTTGAAGTCAATGGTAGGCGAGGGAAATCGAATTTTAAAAACTCTGCATAGCGGTTTCTATATCTTGGACTATAGAATATCGCATAAGCGTATTGAAGTATATCTTCCGGAGTCAAACTGTCGGGGACGCCATTAGCACCCATTTGGTGAATTCCTAGCCGACTTGCCAAGAATGATAGGAATTCTGGTTCCAGATTCGGTAATCGCACTTCCTTACCAAGCTGTTGGTCGTAACGGTAGAGTGGGTAGCTATTACAATTATCTGCTGAGGAAAGCATTTCCTTCACTACAATTTTATTAGCCAAGAAAAAATGTGCGTGCTTACCAGTTCTTATCCGTCTGCAGCTCAAGAGTACTAAGTTGTCCCTGTGGAGTACATTTTCTCCAAGAACCGGACGAGGATTAAATACAACCGAGCCGTGATAGTAAATACGTCGGTAATCAAATGGTCGGTATGCAATGTCCGTGAGGTGAGTTTTAGAGAATGTCTTGCGACATTCCTCTCGCGCATAATGAACGCTCCACTGGGCGTTATCATTTATGGACAAGCGATCTTTCACCTCAGGAGTTGACAAATCCGGATCAATAAAAACAGAAATGCGGGTTAGAATTTCATTATCACTACTACCTATTACAAAGTGATCCCGATTCGTCTTTATTGCCTCGCTTTTAAGGATGAAGATATCATGTATCGATGGAGCATCTCTAAGTTCTCCTTGCGACTCAACGTTTTGGGGCCTAAGTAGATACAATGGCGTTTGAGGCTGGACTCTTTTCCATTCGATGTTGGATATTTTAGAGGACAGAAGCATCGAATACTTATTATTTCTGTTACCTATTAATTCTGCGAATCGGGAAATGATAGATATCTTATCTATGTGTGTTCTCATGACTAAGGAAATTGCTACACCTGTACGGATGTCGAAAACGTTCTCGTCGCCCGGCCCATCCCTTTTCACATCTCCATGAAGGTCTATAAAAAATCCATCCGTCCAATTGTTGCTGAGATACCAACGCATTCCTCGATGAGAAGGATTATCGAGATAGGCATTATTAGTGATATAGGCGCGAATTGCAGTGATTCCTTGCGTAAGATGATCGGCTAAGGCATGGAACTTGACATAGTCGTCTTGGAGTGTTCGTTCGAACATTATTGCCCCACGCTCTTGAATGGGGCTGCCGTCTACATTGCGATAGATATCCACAATTTCCCGTAACTCTTCAGTTAGATTGGCTGACATATGCGAGTAAGGTGGATTCCCCATCACTACTGTAAATCGCTGTTGGTCCTTAACCGCATTAACTGCTGCAGCTTCATGTGCTAGTGCGGGTGCGTAGAGCTCAACCTGACTGGAAAGACCGTGTGGTGGTTCGAGAGAATTTGTGAGGTAGATTTGCGCACGCTCGTCTGTGCCGAAGCGATATCCCGTCTCCGCAAGTTTCAACCCTACTTTCATGTGAGCAATCGCGTACGGAGCCATCATAAGTTCGAAGCCAAAAAGACGCGGTAGAAGGAATGTAGGGACGTATTCATTCCAGAGTTTTGGCAGCTCTAATTCCATATGGCCAGCATTGCGCCATTTTTCTAACATGGTTTTATGAATAACATTTATTGCCTCGACAAGAAACGTTCCTGTCCCCACGGCTGGATCTAATATCTGTACGAAGGGCATCTCAGGTGAAACATGTTCGGGAATTTCTATTCCACTTTGCTGCTCAGCAATTTTTCCCCAAGTCGTGGTATCTGCTAATCCATCCTCGAGGCCAAATTCCCTTCGGAGAATTTCGTCCACGCTTCGAACGATAAAGGAGACAACTGGTCTAGGTGTATAGAAGACACCACGCTTGATGCGTTTTACAGGGTCATATTCTTTAAGGAATCGCTCATAAAAATGAATAACTGGATCTTCTTCCGGGGCCTGATCTCCGAAATCCCTGAGCACAGCCTCCATATTAGCTTCGCGCAGAAGTTCTACAACGTCATTTACGCCCAGTTCATCAAAATCAATCAGGCTCCTACGCCCGCCTGCGCTTAGGAATGTCTCCAACAGTTCCTTGAGGAAGGGATTGGTTATGGGAACCATATCTGAGAGATTGTCAGCCACCAAGCCAGCTGGTCGGGAGACACGAGCTGTAAGTAGCCCGTAGGCAATTGTCTGGGCATACATGTCGGCGAAGTCATCTTCAGACAGATCGTGGATGAGAGCTTCCATAAATCCCTCGTAGAGCTTTCGGAGCGGGCCGCTTTCAGATTCTATAGCCATGATCTCGTTGGCTCTATTCCTGATTCTTTTAGCCAGTTTGGCTAAATGCTCCGCTAGTGACTTAGAAGTAGTGATCACCTCCCTGTATCGAAGCGTGAAGGCGGAAGCCCAGTGTGATCGCCAAGTCTCCAGATCATCCTCATTTTCAGGCCACTGGATTTTTTGTTTCAGTGTTTCATGAGCATGACCCAGGTGAAGGAGCGTATCTCTATCATCCCAGCCAAGTACTCTCAATACCGGTAGGTCTCCGGTCTCTGGATCCTCCGAGAAATGCGCAAAGCTAAGAGAGCGCTGTTCAGATTCTCCGTATGATGAAATAAAGAGGAGATCGTGGAGTTGCCATGTTGCCTGTTGTGGTTTCTCAGTTGACCGGCGTTTTCTGATTACCAGCCCCCGAAGGATTCTCCTGAGAGCTACAACTGGCAGTCTTTTAGGCTCAAATTCTATGAAGAAAATTCCCCACGGTTGATTGGTCACTAATGGTCGAAGCTGCCTAATCTTGTTAATTTTTACTTCGTTCTTGGGATCAATCCCCAATTCCTCAGGTTTGTATTCAAACATGAGTTCATCTACATCGTCAGTAGTAATGGGCCAATCAAGCTCGTCCTTGAGATATTTTATTAATTGTGGAAAAGTATGAATGTGGCGGAGGCGGTCGAGATCTGCAGTAGTCATGATACCCTCTAGCTGAGTTCCATCCAGGCTTTGAGCTTTGATTTTACCCCAATGGGAGCCTGTACCTTCTTGAGGTAAGTATCCCTAATGTGCTTCTCAATTTTTTTACGGATGTCAGATAGTGTTTCTTGTGCTGAGGTACGTTTAAGCGGCGTTTCAGGTTTGGAGCGGATGAGGTCTATAATTTCGCTAGGTTCGTCTATGATTTGATCCTTTCCCAAATCGTAAAGGTACCACTTCGAGTAGCCAGCTTCTTCTGTCCATTTTTCAGCTTCTTCTTCAACATATTCTCCTTTCGCTTTATCAACATCAAAGGCCGGTAGTGAAAAGCAGAAAAAGAGTGCAATTACACCGGACGAAGGATTTTCCTTGCCGCTGAATATTTTATTTGGCATTGATTTCAGCTGCCCCTCGATTTCCGGGTACTCCTTGAGGAGCTTCTGGTACTCCAGGTGCATATCCTCGATTTTAGTCGTTGTGCCCTCATAGGCATGATTGAAATGTCTGAGAGCTTCATACTCATCCTCTGGAGTGAGTAGCTTCTTGCCCTCTATGCCAAAGGTTTTCGAAATGCGCAAAGTCTTGTGGGAAACACGCTTATAAAGGCGTAGTAGGTTGTCAAGTTCATCAGGTGGTAGGAAATTCCAGAAGGCCACTGTTTTACGAATGCCTTTCTGGTCTGGATGGTCATTGATAATCTGATCCTCGATTTCTGGATTAAGCCGGCGATCAATACGACCGATACGCTGCATTAGACGAACTGGATTCCAGTGTATATCATAATTTATTAGCCGGGTAGCATCCTGGAGGTTCAAGCCCTCAGCCAGTACGTCAGTAGAGATGAGAATTCGGATCTCCTTAGGCTTAATCAAGGCAAGCTGTTCAGAAGTCATCCTGTTGTAATACGGTGCAAACTGATTTATGATATCATTTCTATCCCGCTGAGTAGCACTATCGACTTCATCAACGTTCGTAAATCCCGTATACTCAAGTTCCCTCTTCAAGTACCTAGCGGTAGCCATATATTCAGTAAAGATGATAACCTTGTGCTTCCTAAGAACAGGATCAGTATTCAACAGCTTTATGAGGGAAAGGAGCTTATCATCATGTGCAGATTTGATCCGTGAGAATTCTTCGAGGAACTCCACGACTTGGTCAAGATCCAGGAATGTTTCAACTAGGATTTCCTCGACCTTATACTCCTCCCTGGGTAGTTCATCAACTTCTTCCAGCATCTCAACCGGAATGATATCCTCCTCAGCCTCCTCTTCAGGTTCTTGACCAACTTCCTCTAGTTGATGTTTCTGGATACGTTTTATGGCATCCTCGTGCTGTGCTTGCCAACGTTCCAATCTCTTGATTTCAGAAGGGGAAACACTATGCTTGGTAGCAAAAACCAAGAGCTTTATTAGGAGCGTTTCACATGACATTTCAAATGCCCGTGCTGAGCTCTCAAATCTTTTCAGGAATAGTGTCCGTATTAGCCCAACAACTTGTTGTTGCCGACCCTGTGCGAACGAATCGATAGAATCATCCAGACCTTTGTAGTAGGCCAAGGGATAATACATGGCCAAGGAGAATAGGGGCTTGCTCTTGGAAAACGCTCTCTCGATTAGTATAAGGAGACTGCCGTACGTTTTTTTTAGAGAATATTTAACTACATTAGGGTCCTGCCTTTCTGGGAAAATGGCTTTTCCTTCGTCATGTTGAAGCTGGCTTTCCTTCACGTACGCGCGGCTTCTCTGAACAACCAGTGCTCTGAACAGGTCGTCATCCTGTAGTACTTTTTCTGCTTCTGCTTGATTGGTTTCAATATCGGGGAACAGACTCAAGTCTTCTTCCTCTTGGACCAGGGTTTCGAGGGCTTTTTCCATTTTCCTGAAATGCCCAATGAGTGAATGGATTCCAAGAGGGGCCGCTTTGAAATAGTCGGGCTCATGCCTCGAAAACAATTCCATCATGTGCTGTAGGTCGATCAGTCTGTTATTAATCGGCGTTGCAGTTAATAGAAAAACCTCCTTATCTCTAATAACGTCGTATAATTGCCAGTACCTGGACCTGCGATCACCCGGCTCTCCCTTAATACCTGGGTTACGAAAATGATGCGCCTCATCAATAATGATCGCATCTGCCATCTCCTGCATTCTTTCAAAACGTCCGGGAAACTCCCCAGTGCGGAGGAGGTCAGTATGATTCATTACAACAAGATTGCTGAAGTCTCCATAGAGATGGGGGAGATAGCGGTGCAGTTCATTTTCCCAGACCGAGACTCTTGCGGATTTGGGGGCCAGCAACAAAACCCGTTTCCGTTCAAACATTACTAGCCGCTCAATCAGCATGAGACCAATGAAAGTTTTCCCTAAGCCTACGCTATCGCAGAGAAAAGCACCTCGATGTCGACGAGCTATCTTCATGACAGCCTGGTACCCCTCTTTCTGATACTGATCAAGTATAGGATATACGTGCGATCCTCCATCCTCCGGCTTGGCATTTTCCCACTCCCCAGCAGTCATTTCATGGCCTCGGAAGAACTCCTGCAGCGCCTTAGCATAGACCTCGAATGGGCTATATTCCCTAGTATGCCGCTCAATGACTTTAAGAATCTCATCAGTGATGTCTTCGGCCTCATCCCAATACTGTTCGTACCATTCCTGAAGGGTCTCCACTTCCCGTCGTAATTGGATGTTGAGTTCAACATTCTCCGTTAATCCCGGAAGTGTGAAGTTGCTCGAGCCCACAAGCGCTGATGATCCTACAACTGCCTGCCTCGCATGTGTGATATAAGCTTTTGCGTGGAATTTGGCCTTGTTGTAGACACGACATTCGATCCGCCTCTTCTGAAGAGCATCGACGATAGCTGGAACCCCGGTCAGAAAGTCATTCGGCTCTTTTTCGCTTTCGATGCTCTCATCAAGCTTCTTCTTTGCGGTATCTGTTACATCAGCCAGCAGAGCCTTCTTGGTACGCCTGGAAACAACATCACCCATTAGTACCCGGATCTTGTCAAGTTTCTGCCATTCGCCATCCAGGGCGAGCAAAGAGCCGATGTCAAAGTAGCCGGTGGCAATGTCGAAAGTATGGGCGAGATCAGCCCAATCGTGGAGATACTGGAGGGTCTTCCAGTGCTTGTCGCTATTGTCTACGATGAATAGATCAGCACCTCGGGCCTCTTTCTTGGCGGGCATAATTTTCTCCTGAAGCGGTTATCAGGTTGAGAATAGATGTCAAGTGGGAATTTGCACTTGAACAGCGTGATGATCAAGTAACTTACTTAGATAAACAGCCGTAAAATTCACAATAAAACTCCCGCCATTCAGGATAATACCGACGATTTTGGCACAATATTCAGGAGATTCCACATCATATCTCCTGAATTTCAGAGTTTTGGGGCAGGTCACAGACGGATTCCTTACTATTCTAAAAAGAGAGTGTTTCTCCTTCGCCGCCCCCTCCTTGCTTTAGCTGCGCATGTCTGTAGGTGCGCGAGTTGATAGCGTAAAGCATTTCACGGCTATATATGGAATTGATCTCGCTCACGGCGTCTTGGATTTCTTTTCCAGCAAGCTGCAATTCGTAATACTTCATGTTCATCTTCTTTGCGTCATCAATCGACAAGTCATCACTTGGCCCCACAAGGCCAAAGAACGGAAGCGTTTCGCTGTTCGCGTCCACAATCCTTATCCCGTGAAGTCCACGGCAAGATGACATGTTGACTATTAGACGATTTCCCATTGCCTTATTGATGTCTCCTAAGGCATACCGAAACTCGTCCCACCCAATGAACTCTCCAGTAGCCTTCAATCCAAGCCCTCTTTCGTTTCCGTGGCAGACGAAGTGAAGGCAGAATAGGTCACCGTTATTAGCGCGATGGAGGAAATGTTGGAGTGCCCTGATTAGCCCCGCCTTGTTTCCGCAACCGGCACACTGCTGCTGGACACCAGAGGCAGCGAGAAAGTCCATGAGGTTATTCGAGATCTGGTATTCTTCGCGCTCATCTCTGGGCAATCCATCGACTATGGCGACGAGATCGTACTCAACATCCAGACTAGAATCTTCAACTACCACGTTGTTACCCCTTCAGAAGTATTCTCGAAAAGCACGATAGAAGATTTGTCTCTCTTTGGAAAGAGGACAATGAAATACTCAGTGGCAGCAAAACATCCACACATTAATAGTTATATAAATCCGTTGATACTATAGGATTCACTTCTTGGATGGCCGATCGGCATAAGCACTATTGAGGTAGTACTACTTTGCTGGCACTATCAACCTACCGGCTCTTCCTGGTGTAATCGAAGCGATAGACATACCATGTACCCGGCACATCGGGGCCACCTGCATGCGCTTGACATCCAGACCTAGCGGCATACGAAGTCTCGTAATCTTGTGCTTTTTGCTTACTCCTGAATTTGGCAAGTATCCGCCAATTCTTAAATCCTACCACTTGTCTTTGCCAATAAGCCCGTCTTGTCTCTGGATCGGTGGTTATTCCTACTCTACATGGCATAGCGTTTTCCTCCCTATACTTGGGTTTTGTAGTAATTCAATTGTAGTAAATGACTAGTTATCTGTCAATCGGCGTAAATTGGTGCATTAACATGTCATATTGCAATACTCTTTTCATACATATTCATTTGCATTCTGTTGGCAAAGTAACATTCGGGTAATTCTACGCTCAGCTTCTAAATCCTAAGCTAAAATAGAGCCACCAGGGCTCTATTCATCATTCAAGTCAAGATTCTCTAAGGCCTGATCCGCATCCGCATCAAGCACATCAGCATATACCTGAGTTGTTGCCACGCTGCTGTGCCTTAGCTGCTTCTGGACCAGACGCAGATTGTATCCACTAGCCTTGTACAGGCGAACTGCATATGTATGTCGGAGGGAATGGATGCTATACCGCCCGGGTAGTCCAGCCTTAGCGGCCCACTTCTTGAAGACTTGTTGAATACCCGAGGCAGTGATTCGCTCACCATGTTTGGAAGGGAATAAAAAGGGACTGGTTGAGTGCCGATAGCTCAGGTACTCTAAGATCAGTTCCTTAAGTTTCGCATTGAACTGCACAACTCCATCCTTGCCGCCTTTCCCATTTCTTACGATAAGTGAGTTCTGACCTTTCTTAAGATAGAGTTCCTCGACTTTCAGGTTTGCCAACTCAGATACGCGTAGACCTGAGCCGAGTGCTAACTCGATGATGAGTCGATCACGCACCGGTGCTTGAATACCTCTGGCCTTCGCAGCTAGTGCAGCCTCCTGGCAGATCTTCCTGAGTCGTCGTGTTTCCTCGGGAGTTAGGTATTTATCAGGGGATATTATCCAGTTTGGCATAAGATGCTCCTTTCTAGAGTTCTTATGCCCGATAAGAAGATGGATTTTCAGTCCATCGCTCTCCCGACGAGAAATCTAAAAAGAGGGACAAAAGACATGAATCAGGCTCCCTGCAGCGCAACCAAAGGATATGAGTCCGCTGCTTTGTAATCGATTAATGAAAAATAGGGCTAAAAAGAAGGAAAAGTAGACGAGAAAGGCGGATGTTCAGTAAGGTGGAGGTCAGTCAGGAGGAAGAAATAAGGGGCGGAAAATAGGGCAACCAAGATTGCTCAGCTTCAAAGCATCCTGTCCGGAGAGGGAAAGAGCGGTACAAATTTTAGGATGGAAGGTCAATTTCGTTTGGCAATCCTACTCTCATGAAGTACCGAGCGAACGCCTGAGAAAGGTGTTCCCGATACGGAGGAAGAAGTGTCACTCGAGGGGTATTAATTTCGCGCAACCAAGTTTCAAGGAAATCACGAGGCACACTGAATATTTCATGAAAATCGACTATCCTAATATCAGAGGATAGCGTTACATCATATTTGTTTAACATTGCCAAATTCCATATTTTCCCATCACGAATATATTCCAGAAACTTTTTCCATGATTTCTCGGTGGGGTTTTGTTTACGGTCTTTCATATCTTGATGCCATTGCTCTCTAAGCACATCAAGTGAATAATTGGGACAAAGGATTACTTGCATTACGTTGGCTTGCTCCAGATCGCAAGCTTGGGACATGACGACGCAGTCTACAGGTTCCTGCTTAGCTCTTGTGAATAAGTCCTCAGACGTACTAGAATCCCAATTGAGCACAGGGCAATTGTCAATAAGATCGCCTTGCGTCAATTCAGTATCAGGATCGACAAGTTTATACCATTCGTAGTCGTTCACTCTTCCTCGTAATCCAATTGATCATAAGGTGGAATATAGGGTTTTCTTTTCTCTAGAGTGGATGTCAGTTGAACAGGTGTTGCGTAAACGCTAGGAGGACGAGAGATAGTAAAGAGACCTAACTTTTCCTCAGCCTGAAGATTATGAAAAGAGCGATTTGCTCGAGGAGAAACATAAACAGATATATCTGTAGTTGTAGCAACATCGAGTTCAGTGTAAAAAATGCGGAATCCCTCATGCAGACCTTGGATGATGCGGGATTGTTTAGACCAGAGGTCTGAACAAGGATCAAATTCAACGGACTTCCATGGTGGTTCATCCGGATTAGTTTCAATAATAAAAGTATTTCCTGAGTCAAAGACAGAAAAATGACCCAGGGATCTTTGGATAAAAGGTATGCTATGTCGGCTTACCATAGCGGTTTCAGTGGATCCTAAGGTGTCAGTAATCACCTGTAAGGCCATCTGAAAGTCGATGTCATCTTTCCAACCAGAAAGAAGGCCTGGTGGGATAACCGATGTCCTTATTTCTGTTACCTTATTATTTTCCATTGTTTATGTGCTTCCGGTGATGTTAAGTCCTTAAATCCTCTTACAATCCATTCATGACAAAGTTCAAAATAAGTCCCCAAATTGGGTTCATCTACCCTTATCGGTCCACGGGCTCTGAGCTCGAGTATCATAACATCTTTATTATCCAGGTCACGTTTTCCGTGCTTACTGGATATATAAAGAGTACCTTGATTTTCGGGGAATGGAAAATGCACATTGTATGCCAATGCAGTTGGATTTGGTAGGAAGCCCGTTGATCTGGTATTTTGCCAATTGATAAGTGGCGTATAGAACTCTGCCCTCTGGGGAAAGTTTCCCGGTTCTTCCACAAAGTGGTTAATATATGTTACCTCAAATTGAACAAGCTGAATAGTACCAAGTTCCTGATTGGTAACAAATCGTTGAAATTCATTCCATGCAAAATCGAATTTAGCTTTCGCAGCAGGGAAGTGAGGATAAGGTGCATCGTCATCGATTTTACGCCAATTGTGCAAAAAGCGATTTGGTTGCAATTGTAGTAGATAGTCCTTCTGCGAGTGGACGAAAAATACTCGCCTAAGAGGAATATTGGCTGAAGTTTCAATCTGTAATTGAATAGGCCCTACTACTGGGTCTAGAAGTGGTGGATGATCCTCAAAAAGAGGGTAATCCTCTTTTATTTGTTGCCAGAAGACACCATAGTGGGCGGTCGTAAAGTTTTTCAGGTATTTGAATGAAACGCCGATTACAACTTCAACTACCGGGGGAGATTTAAAATCTGGAAGGGCGGCAGACTTACTACTCAACCTCGGCCTCCCAAGGCATAGATCAATACTGGTTGCTTATGAGGCACGCTCTTAATGCTAGCAGTACAGATAATGGTTTGGAGTAGCCATTCCTAATCGGAGTGTATGTTAATGCTGTTTCACAGGCAAATCAAAAGGATTTGATCGTATGAGAGTAACTGATGCTACAATTGGAGTAAGGATGAAATCATGCAGGCTCATCGTCGGTAAATATGGAGGTAGCAACTAGGACGGGTATGTAGGGATTCTGGCGTGAGTGGCTCATAAAAATGTCGTGGCTCGAGACGGAATCGGACCGCCGACACAAGGATTTCAGTCAACTGCTATGCAATGGGCTCGCTTTTGCTCCTTAACCGTCGTTGAACAGCCAGGAAGGAAACGGCGGCGGGCAGTCAAGGGTCCATGAGAGGTGGACTCGTAATACTCCTCACCCTCCTAGTACTCAAGAGCTAATTACATGGAATAAGAATCCTGTAGTTAACTACACACACTAAACAGGCTCTCTTCCTGGTATAAGAAATATAGCCCACCCCCTCCTCTAACTATTCCATCTGAAAGGAGGCGTGGAAGGCATTTCTGCCTCGTGAGGTGACACTCACACTGAATCCTGCCTTCGATCCTCAAAACCAGCAGATCAGATGCGTTTACCAGATCAATAGTATGCCGCTACTGGAATGGGTCGCAAGGCAGGTCGTGAAGCTCACAGGAACCCTGAATATCAAACATATCAAGGTGACCCCGAAAGAGATCATCCTGAGCATCCCCAACCAGGATCTACCCTACAAGATCACAAACGTCGCAGTTGGTGAAATCACCATTCAACTAAAAAAGGAGCAATGACATGTTTTTACTCAATCCATTGACCTTCGGGCGCATCGTAAAGATTGCTCAGCTGGTGCTGAGTGGCATCGTGGTCACGAAGGAAGTTGTGGATTTTGTTCGCAACAAAGACAAGAAAGATGACTGAGCAGCTGCCCCAGAAACTGGAGGATAACGTGGTTGATGTTTCAATTGGCCACGTTATCCTAGCCTTCGCCACCCTTGTGGGCACACTGGCGACGGTAGGAATCGCGATTGTCTTTGCCAGAGATTATGCCAGGTACCGCCGGCAGAAGGCCATCCTGGAGACTGCCACGGACTTGATTAAAACCATTACTGACTGCAAAGGAGGAAAAACGGAATGGAGCGCAAAGAAGACGGAATCTTCATCCCCAACGAAGAAATAAAGATGGCCACCAGGATCCTGGGCTACATTGGGATTGGCTTCCTGGGCCTGAGGTTGATCCGGCTGGCCCTGTGGCCACCTATCCATGCCTGAGATGGATGACTCAAAAGTACTCAGGATCAATGTTAACTCCCGGGCCGCTATTAAACTGGCCAGCCTCGTGTCCAACTCAGTCATCCTGGTTGCAAACGCATTCCTGGTGGGGTCCAATATTCATGGACGCTGGCGCGATCGGAAACGTGAGCATATAGCCAGCAACCTACAGATAGCGGCCGAAGTGGCCAACGCGGCGGCTACGCTTACTAAGGTAATCACTGAAACCATTGAGCAACACCATGCCCCGGGAGATTAGGATATATCCACCAGAGGTCCGTCGATTCATATCCGGTAACCTGCTTTGTCCTTCCTGTGGAAACACATCTGCTTTCAAGATGGACCTGAGACTGCGGCACAGCCTGCAGATCCATTCCAAAGGGCTGGAAGTATCCCTGGATAGGGTGCCAACAGAGAAGATCCTCCATGCCCTGGCCTTGAACCTTCATAAGGTGCTCGATAAGGGCTTCTACGAGGACAAGCCCCGGATATCCTGCGCCAACTGCGGCGAAACGGACTACATCGATTTGCTGGAAAGAGTCATGGACACCTGTTGGAACAGTGGGTGCCCAGGCTGCTGGTGGTGCGGTAGCTATATCGACAAGGAAGAACTTGTCAACCTATGCTCAGACTGCATCACAAGTAAGGACGGTGAGGTCACCCATGAGACTTGCGAATGCGGCTGTCCACATTATGATCACGGGCTTGGCGAGGTGATGAGCCACCACGGAATCACCCTGGAAGGATTGAAACAGGATTTGGGGTACCAGGTTTCTACCGCCTGCAAAGTGGTCGAATAAGCAGGCGATGATGGCGCCACAAGGGGGCCGGTGGAGGTTTCATCGGCCCCGTTTTCATTCAAGGAGGTAGCTATGGAAATGATCAGGAAACGCCTGAATACAGGTATTGTGCAACCACAGTGTGCACACCACAACGGCAACCTGTTCTGCAGGGATACGCAGGTCTGTCATCAGGTACGCGTAAATGGGAATGGCTTGATCCAGACCGATACTCCTTCCCTGCCACTGGAAGTCGTTGGAAGTGGCATCCGCTACTGCAACATCACTTGTGCACATTGTCTGCAGCACCTCAATCGCGAGGTTAAAGCATGAGGCTGATCTGCGCGGCATGTGGTAACTACGTGCACTTTGAGGTTGATGTGGAAATGGTCCGCTCAGTCAGGTCAACTCCACATGGCGTTGCAGTAGAGAACTCACTTGAAAATGGCTGGGATGACTCTGAGACAACCCTGCGCATGGGCGTGATTGATGTTGTTGACTACTGCACCAAGCAGGACATGGATGCTCTCAGGTGGGATGCTGAGAGCGGCTGCTATATAAGCGCATACATCTCTTGTGCGCGTTGTGGGAGTAAACGAGTATGTGTTCCATATCAGCCATGGTCGCCCCCCAAGAACCATGTGACTCTCGAAGAAGAACTCAAGTTAAACCGCCACGAGTTTCAGTGGCTCAGAAAGGAGCGTGAGCGTCATGCAGATTCAATGCCGGTCTTGTAGTAATCACGAGTCATTCGTCGTTCCGCTCTGGGTGCGTGCTACTTTCAAGTTTGACGAAGATGGCACTATCAGCATCCTTCACGTACGGCAACTGGAGAGCCTGGAGGAGAAACTTGCCGACCAGGGAAAAACCTCTTTCTCCCTTACGTGCTCTGAGTGCGGGGGTGATGCTCAAGTGGTGTTTGATGAGTACTCTACCCGGGACCAGGAGAGCCGTGAAAAAGCAGCACTGGAGGCGCTATGACGCAGGACTATAAGAAACACATCACCGAACGGATCAAGGACAGGGTCAATCATTGGATCGAAGAACTTAAGAGCAAGCATCCCGAACTGCTGCTCACCAAGCAATGGCGCATCTATTGGCCAAAAGGTTTCATAGAAGGTCAGAACGTGGTTCCGGTTGTGACCTCTTCAAAACAAGGCAAGTACCTGGTAGGCCAGGTCCAATTCCTACTTCCGAAAGACCTGGAACTGGACATGGATGCAGTGGAATTGGTGCTGGAGGACGAGCCTTATCAAGTAGATCAGGTCGCATCGGCAGAAGTACCGGTTCCTTTGGATGAACCCCTGGACCTACTCAACGACCTGGTGCTGGGAATCAATGGATTTCTGCAGAGTTTGAATATCCCAATCCCCTCAGCCAGTCCGACAGGACTGTTCATGGATCCTCTCAAGCAGAAGGAACATCGTTCCAATCCCCTGCCCATCCATAGACCTGGTGAACCAACATCAGCTCGCCTGTCCATCACGGAGCTGGAAAGCGTTGACGAGGTGAAGCGGCAGATGCGGCGCAGTCCCTACCTACCGGAATGGTATGAAACCATTCAGAGCCGGGAAGTGGCCGATGATCTGTTGAAAAGACTCGCAGAGGGGTATTTGCATTACCAGCGACAGGTTGGCAGGAATGTTACTCTCGAAGAGTACTTCAAGAAGTATACCGACTACCTGCAAAGGGAGAACAAACTCCATCATTACTGCCGGTATAAGGGCAAGCCCGTGCGCCTGGACAGTGACAACTGGTGTACCGGGGAGCAGTATTGCAGTAAGAAACCATTCCACAGCGAATGCCCCCAGGTGACTCTGCGCTTCGGCGCCCCACCTGAAGACTAGCACCCATACATAAAGGAGAACATATGCTAAGCGCTTTACAGCGCCTTCTGCCGATAGCCGAAAAAGTCATAGACAGAAGGACATCGTTGCCTATTCTCAAAGAGATCTGTATTCAGGATGGCATAGCCCGGGTGACGGACCTGGAGACCATGCTTGTTATGCCTGTGCCCGAGATTCGCGCATACACTATCTCCGTTACACTTCTCAAGAAGGTGTTGGCCACCCGTCCCCAGAATCTGTTTGTTAGCGTAGGTGAGGATCAGAAAATCACTATCAGTTATGGGGATCACAAGGTCACATACAGCAGCAGGAATACAGATGAATTCCCCGCTCTGCCAGGAGAAAAGTTCAAACCGATTGGCGAATGGAGCCGGGACATATTCCAGGTACTGGCTACCCAGGCAAGATACTGCTCCCGGGACGAACTCAAAGCATCACTCACCGGGGTATTCATAACCCAGGAGAAGGGGCAGTTGGCTGCGTCGGCAACTGATGGCCATGTGTTAAGGATGCAAAACGGCTTGGATGTGGGCAAGGCAAAGCCGCTATCCGGCATCATTCCCACCAAGCCGCTACTCCTGCTGGCCAAGCTGGCCAGAGGCCACACCAAGATCGGCCTGTCAAATACTCATCTGAGTTTCTCCCTGCCTGGCGACGTAACCATGTACGTGCGGCTCATCGATGAGAAGTATCCTGAGGTTGAGTCAGTGGTGCCCAAGGAGTTCTCCGGCGAGGTTCTGCTGGACCGCGATAAGATCCTGGCCCTGATCAAGGCCGCCAAGCCTTTCGTGACCTGCACTACGCACATGTCCATCTGGAATATCGATAACGGAGATGGCAGGATCACCGTGGATAACCTTGAAGAGGACACCCGGTGGGAGGCGCCCTTGCCTATTTCAGAGTCATCCGGTGAGGGTATAAAGATAGGTTTCGACCTGGGCCTCTTTGAAAGGGCCCTGGCCAGCCAGCAGAGTCCCACCGTCAGATGGAAGTACACTGCACCAGGTACTGCCTCCGTGTTCACTGAAGTTGGCAAAGAGTGGGACAGCGGGGCAGTGACATTGCTTATGCCCATTCGGATAACAGAAGAGGAGGTGACCCATGAACAAGAACGTGGTGATTGATCGTGGTGACCGGCTGGAGGATGAGATCGAAGGTTTCAAGCTGGACGCGGTGGATGATGAGAAGAACTATACGGCCGCCAGGTTGAGACTATGCAGGGATCCTGAGAACCATCAGCCGGTGTTGTTCTATTCGCAGGAGCTCTCCAGGAACTTCAAGGATCCCCGGGATCCATTCGGTAAGCGTCACCTGATCAAGGTCTTCACACCCGGGCAGTTTGCTGCTGCGGCCGACGAGGTTGTAACCGGGAAGTTCAATGAAACGATTTTGGCACACAAAGATGCTATTCCAGACTATTCTCCATTAACCGATATCCACTCAACCAAGATGAACCTGTTTCTGGATGAGGACACAGCCCAGTTCATGGAGGATGTGGATGTGCGAATGGAGGGATTGTCGGAAGACTTCCAAGGCATCGAATCAATCTCAGCAACATCCTTCATGGAAGACATTGCCCGGGACGCTACCCAACTCAAGCGTGAGCTGGCTCACTTGAAAGGTAAGTATGCCGTTATCAAGGAGCAGCTGGCTGACGAGTTTGAGGAGTACGTAGATCCCAAGGTTTCCGACGAAGTCTTTGGCGAGGCCTTGGCACGAGAAGGGAAAGTGTCTCCTGGTCTGGTGCAGTCTTACCTCTCAATCCGTGAACGGATGCAAGAGTTGGAGGCCCAGCTTGGACAGTTTCAGGCCGCGGTATTCAATGAGACCGCACCTAAGATCAGGTTGCCCAGAGCAGTGGAGGTACTGCCTCATGCTGTGGCTGCGGCGCTTTAAAGAAAGGATTAAGGCTATGTGCACTGCATCCCTGGATCAGGTGAGTGATGAGGACCTCAGACAGGCCTACAAGACCCGGTTCCGGGTCAACACCGGCGATGTGCTGAGCGGTAGCCAGAAAGTGGCCGATCACCTGTCCACTTACCTGAATGGCCGCTCAAAGGAAACCTTTGCGGTCATCTACTTGAACGGCCGCAACGCCGTGATCGATACCTTCGTCATGTTCGAGGGCACGGTGAACCAGGCGGTGGTCTATCCCCGGGAAATCATCAAGTGCGCTTTGCTGTTTAGCGCCGTTGCCGTGATCGTTGGCCACAACCATCCTAGCGGCCAGATTAAGCCCAGTGGGGATGACCGGGCCATTACCAGGAAGATCAAGCAGGCCTGCGAAGTGATGGATATGCGCTTCCTGGACCACGTTATTATTGCCGGTGGGGAGTGGTTCTCGTTCGCTGATAGCGGGCTGCTGTAACAAGGAGGTTAATCGTGAAGATTGGATTCGTTCAACCGGATGAGAAGAATGAGCAGGAGCCAGAACGGGGCTATGCTGATACCTCAGAACCCGAAGGTGAAGACAAAGATCGCTTCTTTGACTGGATCCCTACTGCACTGCTCTATTTCACAATGGTGTACGGCGTGGTTGCAGTCGTCCGAGATACGATTATTCTCTTGAGGAGGGATTGATACCATGCCCCTCTATGAGTACTACTGCAAGCACTGTGATCTTCGTCTTCAACGGTTCTTACCCCAACGTCACAAAAAGCCTCGGTGCCCTGAGTGCGGAGGCGTTACAACCAGAGTCTACCGGCCGGGGTCTTTTAGGTTGAAAGGTTCCGGGTTCCATGCTACTGATTATGGGAAGCGTGGGCCCAGGTCCGTCCGTAAGCCATAGACACTCCGGCCTCGGTTCAGAAGTCAATATCTTGCCTACATACTAGCCAGCCTTTAACTTTCATTCGCGACACAACCGAAAGGATGACCTAAGCCCGAGTTATGTTCGACTCGATACTCGAATACGCAGCCTTGATGCAGGCTCAGGGGACATTTCCCCCTGTAAGCATTCCCGTCAGGGCTGCTCGGGCTATCGGTTGTGTCGCAACTTCCGTACCTGAGTCTGGCTTGCAGGGGGATTGCTTTACTATAGCGCATCAATCCACTTCTCACGCCAAGTCATCCCCTCCACACATAAACGAAAGGAATACCAAATGAGAAACTCTCTTTTCAATATTATCGTCATGGTAGCACTTGCTGCCAACGGGGCTGTATCCCAGGTCTTTGACCAGGAGAATATTACGGTGCTACCCTTTAGTGGCTGGAGTGCTTCAAGCAGCTCCGAGGTCGAGCGATTTCAAGATGCTCTAACGGATAAGATCGTTACACGAATTATTCAATCGCATCGGTTTAACGTCATTGACCGGGCCAATCTGAGTAGCTTGCTCATGGAGCAGGATCTGCACATGACAGGAGTGATCGATGAATCAACCGTGGTTGAAGTCGGTGGTGTCATCGGCGTCGATAAATTCATCATGGGCACGTTCACGCGAAACTCCACCGAATACCACAAGGCTGTAAGGAGTGAAGGGGAAACAATCGTTGACGCTTACTACACCGCTGATATCCAGGCTACGATTAAAATGCTTGATGTGGAGAGCGCCAGATACATCGAAGCAGCTGAAGCCGCAGGTCACGGGAGGGGACCGGATCAGACCAATGCCCTGCTGAACGCCCTGGATAAGCTGGTTGACAGCGTGATCGCCAGTTTCGAGCAGTACTTCGCCATCCAAGCCTATATCACTTCCATCGATAAGGCCACGGCCACACTAGACCGTGGTACATCATACGGAGTAAAAGAAGGCATGAATTTCACAGTCTGGAATGTGCTGCGAGGACCTGAAGGTGCAAAAGAAATAATCAACTTTAGAGAGGATACCAGGGAAGTAGGACTGCTCAGGGTCGTTTCTGTAGAAGCAAATACCGCTCGCGGTCGTTTTATTGGCAAATACGATGATGTCCGCTCCGGCTATCTGGTACGTGAGACCAAAAAAGAAGTCATGGTTGAGGCACAAATTCTTGAAAAAAAGATGAAACAGGTTACCCTCAACATCGGGCGCGCGATGGGAATAAAACCGGGAGCAACGTTCAGTGTGATTTCCAGAGGTGAAGAGCTTATCGATCCGGTCACAGGGGAAGTATATGGTGTGAAGACTAGATCGGTGGGCACTATTTACATAACCGAGAGTGAGGATAGATTCTCTCGGGGCAAGGTTGTGAAGGGATTCTATTCCGTCAAGAAGGGTATGCTGGTGAAGGAGCAAGACATGTCTATCATAAACCTGGGGTTATCAGTATCCTTTGCTCCCCTGCTGCCATCTTTCAAACCAAATGATATTTCGGGAACCTACACTATTGATGCCCAATATACCGGGACTCATGAAGTTGAGATCGATTATTCGGGATATGATGAGATTAGCAGTGGAAGCATATTTGAGATTGATATCTATGCAAGAAATCTGGTCAGTGGCCTAAGTATGGGTCTTACCTATGATCGCTACCAATACTCTGATATGCTAGGTGCGATGGCTATAGGGGGATATTTGGGTTATTATCTGGATCTTATCCCGGAAATAGTCTACCTGTCATCTTCAGTTGGTATTGCCTATGGAAATGCTACACAGGAATTGCCGGATAATCTCGTCTCTATCCTTAGTGATAATGAGAGTTCCAAATTATTCTCAAGTGCTCTGCCTCTATCAGCCCAGATCGGTATCCGAGGGAAATTAGGCCGTATTGTGCTTTTTGCTGATGGCTCCTACCGCCTATGGGAAGCTTCCGAATGGTCGTACTGGACTATAACTGGCGAAAAGACAGACTCCGGAGGGGATGAAAGAGAGATTGTCGAAATTGATCCAAGTTACGTGCTGTATCCCAAGGTAAATCTTGGATCATTGTACATGAAATTCGGTGTAGCGTTGGAGCTGTAATTCAAACCATATAATCATAAACCCTGCAATTGATTGAGAAGAGGCCGCCAAATAGCGGCCTTTTTCTTTTACCAAAAAAAATTTCTGAGAGGCACACATAAACCAATGGTACCTACAAGATGGGCGCTATAACTTTTTCAGCAGAGTATCGAAGAAAGCAAGGACAAGCATACTAATCATGTGGCGATTTGCTAGAAAAGGCACAACCCGCAGGGGACTCATACAGATATGCAAGACTTCCCTGAGGCTGCAGAATAGACATTTAGGCCAAATTTCTATTACGACTACCGAACCTGGGACAGAACTTTTAAGACGTATGATTCTATCACAGTTCTGCATGACATGCTTCCAGAACTTAAGAGGGGCCTTTAGAGCATTCCGAAAAGGTGACGACTATATATCAAACATCCTCTGCAGAAACGTCATCGAGTATTATATCACTTGGAAGTATATTGATAAGGATCCTGAGACGAGAATCCCACAGTTCGTGGATGCCCCACTTAGAGGTCAGCTCAGATTCAGTGAAACTGTTGAGGGAATCATTGAAGAGGAACCGGACCTTATTGATGTTGAACCAGTGCGGATCAAAGAGAGAAAAACCGAACTAATAGGACAAATCGATGCAGGTATTGAGAGTCACGGTGCATGGAACAAAATTATAGAGCAACGAGCAATTGATGTAGGCCTTGAAAATCTGTACAACATGCCCTACCGACTCTTATCAACCATCATACATCCAGATGCACTACAGAGTGATAACTATTTTACTGAGGAAAATGACGGTACTGTTAAAATTTGCCCATTCAGAGATATGGCAGAAAATTCAATAAGGAGCCTACAAACTGGATTTTGGTTAGCAAACGAGATGTTTTCTCAACTAGCAGGTATCTTTGATCTCCCGAATCAGGATCAATATGAGGTCTTAATTCGAAGAACCGTGAATCACGTGCGGAGTAAGGCAAATTCTACGTAGAATCCACGCGCATCGGTATCTGCTTGATTCACCATCCCCTCTTCTTGATCCCTAGGTCGAGGCATCTACTACCCTGTTTCAGTTATTGTGTCACCAATAGACAGCATTTTTCTTTTACCAAAAAATTTCAGAGAGGCGTTTTCTGTCAGGAAGGTACCCGGTTCCTCTGGTGGGGGCGTGGGGGTCCCTGGGAAAAGGTTGTTGCGAGGTTTGGATTAAGTGAACCCAGGCAGCTAGGAGTCATCCAACCCACACCTACCGAATCCTCTGCCCGTATTGATCGAATACTTCCGTCAGTCCCATTTTCCGCATTAGGGCTTTGAACCGGGGCTCGGCGCGGAGGGAGGATCAGACATCATTGCTCCCCGTACTTCTCCAACAGCGCCTGAAACCGCGGGTGCTCCCGCAGGGGATCCCACACCCGGTGAAACCGGAGGGAGCCAATACTGGTCCAGCTTGGAATCTCCAGCAGGTGTTCAAGGATATCCAGGGCTTCATCATGTTCACCAACAATGGTATAAATCCCAGCCAGGTGTTCAATATACCATGGCCCATCTAATGCATCCAGGGAGACAGGCAGCAAATCGACGGCTTTACGGCCTTCCCGAAGCGCTTCATCCGCAATGCCAAGGTGGGCATATACCCAACCTGAAGCGGCGTGAACCCTATAGTCGTTTGGACTTTCACGCACCTTTTTCTCCAGCAGCGCGCGGGCGTTTTCAAAGTGCCGGCGCGCTTCCGCCGGCTCACCCATCAGCTTGAGAATCCAGCCGACGTAAGCTTCTTTCGGCATGAACCGTACCCAATCTTCTCGCATATCTTCCGGGATGGCAGTCAGTCGATCGAGGGCATCGTTATAACGGCCGTCCTCAATATCAAAGTCAACCAATATCCACGAAAACAGGTCCGGACCGGCAAGCCGCATACCTTCCGCCAGGACTTGCCGGGCGCTTTCGGTATTGCCCGTCCGGTATACCGGAAGCCATGCCTTGTCGAGATACGATTCTGAATTGTCCGGGGCCAATTCTATGGCCCGGTCGTAGGACTGTTCCGCCAGATCGTACCAGCGCAATACATTGTAGGTATAGCCCAGCTCCGTAGTAAGCCGGGAGGAGCGGGGATCATATTCCACTGCGGTCTTAAGATTGGCCAATGCCTCTTCAAACCTGCCCAGGCGGCGCTGTATATAGGCGATGTTTTGAGCGTGTAATCCATTTCCCGGCTCCATTCTCCGGGCAAAATAGAACTCTTCCAGGGCCCGGGCATAATCTCGAGAACCATGATAGTAGTAAAAGCCATTGGCCACGCGTACCACCGGATCATCGGGTTTGATGCTCAGGGCCTTATCGACCGCATCCCTGGCCATTACCAGGCGTGGGCTGGTGCGATCATATCCGAACCAGTACATGCGTGCGTGGTTGCGGCCAAGACGCGCATACGCCCGGGCGAAGCCCGAATCGATGGCTACGGCCTTTTGATATAGATCGCTGGCGATTTCCCAGGCTTTTTCCTCATAGCTCTGGCGTTCGTATTCATAGGCCCGCAGGTAATAGTCATAGGCTGCTATTGATTCAGTAGGTCGCTGTTCGATGCGCGCTCTTTCCTCGGGGGAGAGCATGGTTTTCAGGGCGGCGGCGATATTCCGGGCCACATCGCTCTGGATGGCAAAGATGTCGGTCAGGTCCCGGTCGTAGGTCTCGGCCCAGAGGTGCTCTTCGGTTTCCGTTTCCACCAGCTGGCTGGTAATGCGCACCCGGCTGTCGGCCCGCCGCACACTCCCCTCCAAAAGGGTCGCCACCCCCAGTTCCCTGCCAATGTCCCGTAGGCGCTTGGAGGTGTTCTTATATTGCATTACCGAGGTCCGGCCGATGACTTTCAGGTCGCCGATCTTGGAAAGGTGGGTCAGAATATCGTCGGTGATGCCGTCGCTGAACCAGTCACCTTCTTCTTCGCTGAAGTTGACGAAGGGGAGTACGGCGATGGATTTTGCCCCCAGCGCCGCTTCCTGACCGGGCCTGCTCCACCACGACCAGGCGGCTACCCCCACCGCTACAATCGCTACAATGACCAGCAAACGGTTGCTGATTAGTAAGCGGCGAGGCACCTTGGCCTCTTCCGGCCCCTTTGCCGTAGTCCGCACTACCCCCTTCTCAGTGATATCAAATGCCCAGGCCAAGGCTATGGCGATGGGGAAGCCTACCAGTAGCAGGACGATGATGGCCGTCCCTACCCAGTCAGGGATAGGAAGGTAGTCAAAGGCCCCGTCGATGATCTGGATAATGATGAAGGCCACCCCCGCGTACACCACCGCCACCCGGAATACCCGGCGGCGCTTGAGCTCGGCGAGGAAGGCGGAGAACCTGAAGGTGGGATCAGGCATTGGATTACTCCGGGAAGTTCATCCGCCGCAGCAGGTCAGCAAAGCGCGGGTCGTCGCGCAGAGTGTCGTAGGAGGACGATACTTTGAGCCAGCTCATCCACCCATCGTGCGTTTGGTATCCTTTATCCAAACATGCAAATGCCTTGTCCTTGTCGTCAAGGCCTATGTATACCAAGGATCTTGTAACGGGCGAAACATATCTCCCTTTCGCGGCTAACTCGTCCAACGCCTCAAGCTGTTTTAGCGCTTCAGCTTTCCGTCCCAGGCGGCCATAGAGGTATCCGAGATACCCAAGCTCATCGCTCACGTCGCCCTCCATGAGATTTATCTGGGTTCGAAGTGGAGCAAGGGCTCCCTCATACCTACCCTGGCCTGCATAGAAATTGGCGAGGCGCCAGTACCATAGCGGATTGACTTGGTCAGGATCTGAATCAATTTCATTCTTGGCAAGTTGTATGGCTTCGTTCTTATGCCCCGCATGTGACAGAATCCAAGCCTTAAATGTCTTCACGTTAAAAGAGTACGGGTCAAGTTCCAATGCTCGTTCTATCTGTGATAGTGCTTCATCATATCGTTCCATAGCCGATAAGAAATCAGCATACCATGAAAGAGCGTCCGAGCTGTTCGGGTTAATTTCGAGGGCCCGCTTGAATTCCCTTTCAGCCCCGGGCCAGTCCCATTCAAACCATGATTTTACCATGGCCAGCGAGGTGTGCGCCTCCGCCAATCCTTCATCTATGGCCAGCGCCTTTTCTGCCGCCGCTCGCGCTTTGGGCCAGGTGTCTTCCGGAGGAAGGATATGATAGCCTCCCAGAATTACGTATGCATCGGCCAACCCAGCATAGGCAAGGGCATAGGTTGAATCTATTTCAATAGCCCGTTCGAAATACCCGATGGCTCGCTTTAGATCCGGTTCCAACCCCGTGCCGTAATAGTGTCTACCCAGCAGATAAGCCTCATGAGCCTTCGGATCGACCTGCCTAGTGCTGGCTAGACGCGCCTCCTCTTCCGGCGTCAGCGTAACCTTGATCTCATTCGCAATCGCCCGCGCCACTTCACTGTGTAACTCCAGGACGTCTACCAGGTCACGGGTGTAATTATCCGTCCACAAATGACGCTCCGGCTGTGTACCCACCAACTGAGCCGTGATCTTTACCCGGTCCCCAACCCGCAGCACCGACCCCTCCACCACCGCATCGACGTTGAGCTCCCTGGCGATCTCCGGCAGGAGCTTATCGGTGTCCTTGTAGTGCATAGCTGAAGTTCGGGAGATCACCCGCAAGGCGCTGATCTTGCCCAGCTCGGAAATGAGCGCCTCGTGCATCCCGTCCACGAAGTAGTCCTGGTCAGGATCATTCATGAGGTTTTCCAGCGGCAGGACCGCGATGGCATTGATCGGCCCCGGCTGCTCCCCCTTGGAGAGATATGACCAGACTGCCACTGCTACTGCCACTGCGGCCACAACAGCCAGGGTCTTGTTGCCAATGAAGGGGCGGGGCGGTGCCTTGGCCTCTTCTCGTCCCTTCGCCGCCGTCCGCACCACCCCCTTCACGGTGATGTCAAACGCCCAGGCCAGGCCGACGGCGATGGGGAAGCCCAGAGCCAGCAGAATGATGATCAGCCGACTCACCCAATCTGGAATCCCCATAGGTTCAAATGTGCCGTCCATGATCTGGACGATAATAAAGGCAATACCGGCATACACCACCGCCACCCGGAAGACCCGGCGGCGTTTGAGCTCGGCGAGAAGGTCTGCGAGTGTTTGCATGGGACCTCGCTTTGGACACAGTTAAGGAATGCCGACAGGTGAAATATTACACTAAATGCCGGATAATGCAAGGAAAACAAACAAGACGTGCCTAATTATCCTGAAGATCAGCCGTATCTATCTAGCCTTCTTCTACCCTCGGATATCCGGTTCTCCACTTCCCGGTCAGATAATGCGTAAAGCCTTCTTCTCCCTTTTCTAGCAGGGCACCATCATGCCCACTACTAGCGATGTCAGTATCCGCTGGTGCATCAGGAGGTGGGTATCTTAGTTCGTTGTAGATACGGTTTGCCAATTCTTCCAGTGTGGTTGATGTGGGTGGTTGGATAGGTGGCTTTTTACCATTGTTTTTCTTGCTTCTATCCTTCTTCCTGGACCTCCTTCGGAAGCCTAGATCATGTAATGTTCTATCGTGTTCCATAGTCGTTCTCCTTGTCAATTCTGTTATTCTGATGTAGTCTGACCGTGCCCTAGCCGGGATCTGCCGGCAGATTTTCGGCCCCGGGCTGCTCTGAAAAAGGTCAGACTTTTCCAATTCCTGAGAGTGATCGGGCCGTATAGAGCCGCTGAGGGCGTCGTTTTCAAGCCGACCTCCACTTCCGCGGATTTCGGGGCTGGCGAGGTCGATCCTGGATTTTTCACGTCGGGGGACGCAATTGCAGGTGATTGTATAACAACCACTTACGTGCATCCATTTTGGCGAATCGCGAGAATCGCCTGTATGGCCGCAAAATCTCTGAGGCGACCCCAGGGTCGAGTTTTCTGAGGGGAAATCGGGCCGGATTTTAACCCGATCCCCTCGACAAGCCGTGTTGCTTACCCTTCCAGCACCCTGTTCAACATCTTAATCAGATTGGCTCTCCCTTGCTTTTTCCACAAAGAAAACCTCTCAGCCAACATCTGGTGGGTTACCGGATCATCCTGCAATGGTCTTCTCTCCAGACGTTGCCAGGCATACCCACCATGGCCTGCGCCATCATTGTGATGATAGGGAATAGTCACGGGATAAAGCCCAAATAGAAGACACCTGCTTTCATCCTCTGGATCCGTGATCACACCCATCTTACCATAGCCGACTCCGAAGACAGTTTCGAACTCTACTTCCGTGGCCCCTTGTTCTACGGTTTTATTCCATTTCGCGAGGTAATTCATAGCTTCATCATGATCCGCTACACCATGCTTCTCGCGGAAAGTATTCGCTAAAGTATCGATACCAAGCTCAGGCTCCATGTTGTACCAAAGCCAGGCCTGGGTACGCTGTGGTATGGGTTTCCCTCAGTACTGGAATTCAGGCTGCCTCTCAACACCTACTATCCAATGGTCAGGATAGCGAGGGAGAAGATCGCCCATGTTTTTTACGTTGATGATTATCATATTGATATTTTGATTTAAGTAGTTAAACGCCCATTACAGGGCAGTAATCATTACCAGGCTACCTAGATATCGGTGCAACCGCTTTGATTGCACTCTAGATACCTGGAATAGCATATTCTCTGCTGGTCTCTTGGCGAGAGACCTGGTTTACAGCAAAAAGGTAAGAGGACAGGTAAGAGGAGAAATGTCTCGTATATCACTATATTCATTCATATTACGTAAAAAGGTAAGAGGTAAGAGGAGATTTAAGTTTATATATTAAAAAAAACAATTGCATTTTGAAAACTCAATGTATTTTTTATTGTATTAATTTCCATTTTACCTCTTAACCTCTTACCTGCCATCATAACTAACTGTATTATATTACCTTGCGAGGTAAGAGGATCCTCTTACCTCCTCTTACTCCTCTTACTTTTTAGTCAAATAATCCCTTTTTGTTTTTCCAGTCGACCTGGATACCCCAAATTGTCTCATTGCCTACCTTGATAGCCTTGGGTCTTGGCAGATATCCGGCAGCCAACTTCCCGAAGGTGTTCACCGGAAGGTCTTTGTGATTGATATAGTTGTAAAGTATGCACAGGTCTTTCATGGATACACTCTTTCGATGCTTCAAAGAGTCCATCAACAACACCATATCCTGATGCTTATCTGAGGCATTATATCCACTGCGCATGACCAGGTTATCACGGAGCCAGTCCAAATCACCCCTTTTGACCGCATCAAAGAAATCCTCGGCATTGGACCTCGACAGGGCCTGCAGAACTCGCTTGGGCTCATTATCAATGACCTTACCTACTTTGCTCTTATCAACTGGGTACTGCTTCAGGTACCAGACGAATTCCTGAAGTTCGTCGGCTACCAGCTTCTTTAGCTTATCATACCCGGGCCACCAATCGGTTTGATCTATCTTCACTTCCTGGCGCGGGGCTACGTTGAATCTGCGGTCATTTTTGCTAAGAACGACACCATGGTGCCGGTTAGTGGCAAACAGAAACGAACAGCAGTTGCGTCCATTGAAGCGGTCCTTATGTTTTCCCTCGATCTGGATATACTCGTCAGTGATGGCGATCTTCATCTTCTCAATGGTACTCAGGTTCTGTTTCTCTGTAGTAGAGAAGTTGCCCGATACCTCATTCACCAGTACCAATACGTTATCCTCCAGGAAGCCATTAAACTGGCCTCCAAAGGCATCCTGATCGGTGGAAGTGCAGTAGCGCTCTCCGAGCATTGGTCTGAGCACTTCAGTGAAGAAAAAGCCTTTGCCTGTACCTTCCACTCCCTGCAACAGATATGTGGTGATCATCTTCCGGCGAGTCTGGGTCAAATGGGCTAGGTCATTATAGAAATGCTCCTTGATCTCCTTACTCATGTGCCAGTACATGGTCGATGATCTTGCCAATGTAGTTGGGCAGCCTGGCCACGTGACCTTCGGGTACTGGCCTTTTCAGGACCTGCGGAACCATGTACTTGTTTATGTAGCCTTCCTCGAAATTGATGATGTCATCTTTCTCAGGATGCAGTTCCAACCTGGCTCGTGGATAGACAACGGGATTGGGAAGATCATGCGCCTTATTAAACTGCTCCACATGATTCAGTGTGGTAAGTTGCCTGATTACAGGTTCCTCCAGGCCCGGCTCTTTGCAGAACGACCTGTAAGTACTAGTCAGTGTGTCAATAAATGCAGTGGCCTCGTGCTCTTCAGATTTCAGCCAGTAGGCATCGTCGGGATGTAAGTTGTAAACGCCTTTTCCACTGACGCCCATGCCGCGTGATTCACAACTGCTGCAGTAGATGAAAGGGAGGCCTTCATCGTTGATAAGCAGCACCGCATTGTGATTTCCCTGGTTTGTACGGTAGGGTTCATCTCCGCATACCGGACAGAAGATGGGAGTATCGGGCTTAATGTCCTTGACTGTGTGCCTATCGCCATTCGCATCCTTGACCTTGTCCTCCAGCCTGAAGGTCATCTTCAACATATCCTGTTTGGATGGCCGGCCTTTCTTTCTCTGGTTCTCATACAAGCCCGGCAATTTCTGCCAATTCAAAGAGCCTCTGCCGTCGACAAAACTGGAAACCTCGGTGGTGCCGTGAGCAAAATAGCGGGCTTTGCCCATAAAGGATTTATCCAACATCCCGCAACTCACCACCCGGGAATTGGCCTTTGATCCATTGTTCCACCGCAGCACGGTCAAATTCGCTGCGAATTGGCTCGGCTAAAGGTATCAGTACCCGGAGCCTGTCACAGGGCGGCTCCACCTGGCCGTCCTTGATCTTCTTACGCTGGTGATTCTGGCTGGAAAAGACGTAGCTGTCAAAATCCCACTCCTGTTGTAATTCCAGCAGTTTCTCTTTGGTCATCCCACCATCATCGAAATCAAGCATGATGTCGTGGGTGGCGACCCAGCTCACCGCAGTCTTATGCCCATCAGAATACTCATTCCCACTGACACCAAACTCCGTGGTGAGTTCGATTACGGTTTGCTTATTCCAGTCAAACTCCCGCAGTTCCCAGCCATTGGCTACTCGGGCGTTATTGTAATCTTTTGTCTGTTTCGGATCATAGTTACTACATACACTGATCTTCATGTGTTGATATTGGTTTAAGGTTCATCTATCCCTCCATGATGAGGGACTTTAATTCCCGGATGCTTCGCTTGAAGTCCAGGGGATCTACTTGGGCCTGGTTGAAATAGTAGGCCCGCTTCAGATTCTGTAATTCCTTGTCGTCCTCAAAGACAAACAGGTGACGCCTGCCGTCTTCCCTCAGGTCCTTGAGCACTACGCCGTTTAAGCGCAGAAAGGCCGTGAGGTAGAAATCTTGCGTTGCTACTTCCATAAGTCTGTTTCCTGGTTTAGTGGGTGAAAATCTGCCCTGGCTGGGGCGGCGAATCAAGTTCGCAGGGTGGTTCGTTCGATTTGTTTCATAATGTTACATCTGTTTATTCGTTCATGCCCATGCGGGCTATATATGTTCCGGCGGGAAAATCGTGGCGCTGAATCAAGAATCTGGATTCGGGCACTCCCGACAGGGAGATGGGGCAAAAGCATGATTATTTTGCCCTATACTTTAATATAATCTATATTATATAATGAGTCAAGCGCTAATGTTAAATTTTATCAGAGATCTCTATACAACTACCATTGCTTCGTTCTGAGCTATTCTTTTTCTTAAATTTCACTGATGTATCTAGAGCCGAAATTCAGAATGAGACTATTCATCTTCGCTGGTGCATATGCAATCCTCCTGGGTCTGTTCTTGAACCTTATGTCAGTAGGAGATTTTTTTAGCTATCCACTCCCGATTCTAACGTTCTTTTTGATGATATACCTGTACATCGAGCGCGTCTCCTGGCATAGAAGAAGAATTCGGGGTGAGGCCTATACCGTAATCACTGATTTCGAAAAGCTTGAAATCAAAATACCTAAAGAAATTGGCAGGGACATCTCGGTCCCATTCAGATTATCTGGTACGAAAAAGCAGACCGACTGGATTGATCTATCCCAGACAGAAGGTAGCCTGCTGCTGTTTCTAGCCGAAGAGTGTGATCATGGTGCGGAAGATTGGCTTAGCAAACCGGAGGATAAGGAAGTAAAGAAAATCCTAAAACGGATATATCATGAACTTGATATGCCCGAGATTTTTGGGGAAGAACTTGAAATGGTCAAGATGCTACGAAAGCCCCAGACCTGGATATGGGATTTCCGAAACGACCTCCGGAAAACGTACGTGAAGAATATTAATGGTAAACTCCGCCTGGCTGAAAAAGTCAGAGGTCGATTAATAGAATCTCACAAATTAGGTGATCCCGTTCGGCTTGCCAACTATTCACTTCACAGGACTATAGCACACGTGCATATATCGAATTGGTGATTTTCGGTGTTTCACGTGAGGCACCGTCCCTCGGTATCCCACTAGAAAGTACATTCAGCCTAGGTTAACCCCCTGGGCGTTTTCTTAGCCCAGAAATAACACCGACCGGTTGGCAACTAGCTAACCCGCCGGGGGCCCTCGGCACAACAACAGGAGAAATCCATGTTGTGCCAAGAATGCTTTTTGAAAGACGGGTGTACTACACTCTGTAGCAGAGTCGAGAGGCACCTAAAGAAGAATAGGGACTATCTGACTACAACCGAAGGACGGACGATATATCAAGACATGTCCTGGTTCAAGTCGGATGGTGATGAACTTGCTTGGTGGGTATCATCTGGGTTTATAAGCCCAAGTCAACGGATACTCTGGGATAGGATCGCATCGATCCTGTTCGATCTCGTCCTATCGGATACCCAAACGCAAGTGCTTACCCTCTTCGCCGGAGGCCACACTTTTAGTCAAATAGCTAAGGTGATGGATAAATCCCCACAGACAATTCGGGAAGTCTTGTTTGGGAATTCCCGTGGGCAAGGTGGAGTCGTCCGAAAGATCCAAAAGGTCCTGAAGCGACAAAACTACCTGTAAGGAACTAGAGGGCGAGGGGCGTGACCCATTGTTTAACGCCACCTGATGATCAGCCTCAGAGTTTGGGTCGCAAGGATCTGAAGGTGGCAAACGGAAAGGAGTATCAAATGACAGAACAACATTTGATCCCTGGACAAGGCGAGGAAAGCCTGGCGCGGGAAACCGCGGGGGCACCTCACAATCCACTAATCCAGCCAACAGGCGCAGCTGGTGACAGGGCTCGCCAGGGCGATCACGGACAATCCGGTGGTTCTCCGAAAGAGCGAAGTCCATGGGACAAGTTCCTGGCCAAACTGCGTGGTGCCAGGCTTGTAAAAAGCCCGCAAAAGCTGCGGGACTTACGGGATTTGGCGAAGGCGTGGTACCCGGTTCTGGACGGTGAGCGGCAGGCTATCCAGACAGAGTTGGATACCGCGACCGACCCCCTTGATCAGGCTGCTCTTAAAGAAGAGCTGGCAGCGATCAAGGCCAAAGCCGGGAAGGTTGATAAAGGTCTCACTGAAATCGGCAAGCGAGCGAAATCTCTTGTTGAAGAGGTGGAGGCTTAACCGGATGATAAGGATGGGGCGGCTGCCAACTGCGGTCGCCCCTTCTCTTAACCAAATTGAAAGGAACCAAACCATGGATAAACGAAGACTCATTTGCGATATAACAGGAAAGTGCTCTAGCAGGGAATTATTCCCCGTTCCAGTGACAGACCTCGCTGAAGCTATTGTCGGTGGTCATCAGTCCTACTCAGACTATCTGGCTAGCAAAGGCCTTACACACTATAATCTTCCAGACGTATCAGGTGAACTCGGCCTCATTAGTGGATCAGTCAGGCTATTGCAGTCAGGGAGGGAGATTGTCGCCTACGATATACAGAAAGAGATAGAAGGATTCACAGAGGGGACGGCGGTAGCCAAGGCTGAGGATCTCGCGTTCGGATTCGTCAACAAGCAGGGATTCTACTACGGCGTCATAGATGTGTTTGGAGAGAATCATCTGAGAATCCCTCTAGAATTTGATTTGGACAAGATCGCTGTAAGCGAAACTGATGTCCGACATGACCGATGGATCTTCGGCTTCACCGGTGTTGTTCGGCAAATCATATTCTTCGATGCTAAAGACACCGTATTAGACGCCCTCGACATGGTTAATACAAATTCTATTGAAACCACCAGTGCACTCTTCCTGTACCCAGAGAGCAAGGACGCCTCAGGTATTGTGTTTAGTCTTGATGAAAAACGCGACGAGCTGATCAAAGTAGGAATTAATTCAGCTGACCTAATTCAGGTAAGCGATTTTTTAGAGCGGCTGATTGAATAACCATACCACGGACAGGAGTAACCATCACCCACAGAATCTGGTATAAGACCCATGTTGGAAACACTCTTCACAAAGAAGGAAGTAGCGGAATACCTGAAGGTATCTGAGCGTACTGTCGATCGCGAGATCGGCAGGCTGGGCCTCAAAGTGTATAAGGTAGGTCGGTTAGTGCGTATTCCAGAGTCGTCCCTGAAGCAGATACTGGGGGATGCGGGAATGAGTGGTGAAGAGAGGGAAAAAATGATCAAGGAATTATACGAGGATTGATGAATGGCGACCATAACCAAAGTAAATCGAAAGAAAGGTGAGGCGTGTCTTATATGTTTTGCCCACCCAAAGACAAATAAGTGGGTGAGGCGGGTTGTATACTGCTCCAGGAAAGAAGCAGAAAGGATCAGAAAAAAGATCGATGCTGATATAGCCATGGGGACATTCAATATTTTGGATACAGATAGGCCTGGTTATTCATGGGCTGAACTGAAGAAAAAATATTTAAAGTTTGCCCAGAAGAATAAATCTGAGGGAACTGCTGAAAGAGATATGAACGTGATGGATGTCTTTGAAGTTTTTCTGGGCACCGATGAATATCCTCTTATAGGGATCACTGGAAGTGTGATCCAAGAGTATAAGGTAGCTCGCATTGGAGAGGGAAGGAAAGAGGCTACTGTCGGCCTTGAAATGCGACACCTCCGGAGCATCTTCTATCAGGCCATGAAATGGAAAATGATGGACATAAATCCAGTAGTAGGTGTGAAACATCCAAAAAAGGATATCATAAAAGTGAGGTATCTGACAAAGGCTGAAATCAAACGGTTATTGGAGGCGATACAGCGCGCTGAAGATTGGGACTTTGGGAAACTGGTACAGGCCTATCTCAACACTGGAGCCAGACGTAATGAACTGCTGCCGCCATATTTTACCTGGGGTAATGTCGATTTCCATAACCGTCAGATCCTTGTCCAAGGTAAGGGAAAGCGGAAGCGCTACATCCCAATGAACGCCACATTATATGGCATACTCGAAGGCCTGCAGAAAGACGGATATGAAGTTCCGTTCGAATACAAGCCAGACTATGTCACGAGGAGGGTACAGAAATACTACCGAGAGGTTAGTATAAAAGGCGCTAACCTGCATAGTCTAAGAAAGACCTTTGGGAGTCTTCTACTTCAGTACGGGAATGTGGACCTGTATACGGTATCCAAACTCCTAGGTCACAGTAGCGTTACAACCACTGAAAAGTACTACGTAGATCTTTTGGATGAGAACTATCGCTCATCTGTGGGTATCGTTGAGGACATACTTCATGATGTACAAAACTCCGAAGAACAGCACGCGCACCGGACTAATAAAAAACAGTGATGTGAGAACGATGTTTTTTTGTCAAAACTAGTCTAAAACAGTCCAATTCTGACAATATAAGAAGAAACTAAAAGGCCCCTAAGTAGGGGCCTTTCCTCGTCAGTGCCGAGGGGGGGACTCGAACCCCCACGGGATTGCTCCCACCGGATTTTGAGTCCGGCGCGTCTACCAATTTCACCACCTCGGCTGGGGGAGGAACCCCGCGAGAAATTAAGGCCGCCATTAGGCCAGGTATAAAGGCTTTTAGCCCGTGGAGCGGGTATTCTCACCAAATTCCTTGCTGCTGGCCGGGTCAGGGACTCACCGCGCTGTGCTGCACCAGCATGGCCCCGGCTGCCTGCAGCTTATCTAGTGCCTGCCGGGAATCGCCCGGCTGCACGTCCACGCCCCGGATCGCGTCCTCCACTACGGTAACACCAAGGCCCGCCATCAGACCATCCAGGGCGGTGGCCTTCACGCAGTAATCGGTGGCCAGGCCACATACAACGATATGACCCACACCGGCTTCTTTCAGAAGGGCTGCCAGGTTGGTGCCTTCAAAACCGGAGTAGGCGTCGCGTTCCGGGCTGTCGGCCTTGCTGATTATAGTGGCGCTTTCCGGAAGACGCAGGTCGGGGTGGAACCGGGCGCCGGTGGTGTTCTGCACGCAGTGGGGCGGCCAGAGACCGCCCTGGGCCTTGAAACTGACGTGGTTCTCGGGATGCCAGTCGCGGGTTGCGAAAATGTGCAGTCCCGCCCGTGAGAACTTCTCGATCAGGTCGTTAACCACAGGTACGATCTGATCCCCACCGGGTACGGCCAGAGACCCGCCAGGGCAGAAGTCGTTCTGCAGGTCGACGATGACCAGGGCCTGATTGCTCATGGGTTGATCCTTATCAGTTGGTTTTGGGCTCTGCCGGTATGCACACTGGCTGAGCACCGTAATGCAAAGAATGCTGATAACCAGAAGCCGGCTCATGGCTACAGCTCTACTTTCTTCAGACGTGGATTAGGCAGGTACTGCCGCCCTACTTTGGCCAGGGGTTCACCCTCTACTTTAACCACGTCGGCGGTGAAGTTATTGGAACCCTTTACCAGGGCCGACCCGACGCCGTAGGCATCCACCGGCACGCCTTCCTCTTCGAAGGCCCTGATGCGCTCGGCGTTGAAGCCCCCCGAAACGACAATCTTCACCTGCCGGTACCCTTCCCGGTCCAGGGCGCTGCGGACGTTCCGCACCAGCTGGGGATTGACACCGGTGGGCGCCATGGTGCCCATCTGGGGGATGACCGATTTATCCACCAGGGTATTGGAAGTATCGAGGCGGATCCCCCAGAGCCGGTCGCCCAGCTGCCGGGCCACTTCCAGAGAGGTATTCACCGAGTCATTATGGAAATCCACCAAGGCGATGAGGTTGGTATCGGGGAAGTTGTCGGCGAAGATCCGGGCGGCCTGGACGGTGTCTCCCTGGCAGGCGGCGATGAGGGCGTGGGGAATGGTTCCGGCCCCGGAGGCCCCCCACCACTCCCCCTGGGCATCGGTTGATACCTGCAGCGCCCCGCCGATCCTGGCGGCATAACCATCCCCGCCCTGCATGAACCAGTGGTCGAAACGAGCCGGGAAGTAAAAGATGGGCTTCCCCTGGGCCGCCTCCACCACCCGTCGCACGTTGGTGGCGATCTTCGTCCGGCGCGCCAGGATGCCCAGGTAAAGCGTCTCCAGGTGGGCGAACTGGTATAGGGGACCTTCGAGGGTCATGGCCGTCTCCCAGGGTTTGACCATATCCCCGTCTCGCAGGGTATGGACGGTAAGGTTCCGGGAGGTGTTCTCCCATAGGCCATCCAGCGCCTGGCCGATTTCCAGCCGCTCCCGCTGGGCCTCCAGCATCTTTTCCTTCGAGTTGTAATAAAGCGAACGGATCGTCTTTTTCAGGCTGATGTAGTGGTCGAATAGCTGGTAGGCCTTCTCGCGGTCCGTGTAGTAGCCCGAGCCCAGCTTGAGGATCGCCAGCGACTCGTCCACGCCGCACAGGACGGCCGTCTCCTTTTGAAAGACCTGCGTCAGGACCGACGTTTCCTGGCGGGCGTTCTCCAGCGCCACCTTGCTGCGCCAGAAATAGACATCGCTCCGGTAGCCTCGGCGGATCTCGTGGACCGGGATGTCGAAAGTTTCCGGGGGCAGTGGTTTCCAGGCGTCGTTGGTCATGGGCATTCTTTCCTTAAAGGAATTTACGGTGTTTCTGAACTCCAGTGCAAATGGACGGGGAAGCAAGGATCGGCAGGGAAAATGCAAAATGCAAAATGAAAAGTGCAAAATGAAGAATGGGAATTGATCCGTCAGCCGACGGACAGGTCCGTCAGCCGACGGATTGAAGAAGATAACTGGAAAAGGCATGGGAGGAAAAAACCGCAGAGGCTTGTCCTGAGCCGGGCCGAACCCCGCCGATGGCGGGGGATGGGACGTAGAGGGGATAATAGCTAATATGTGGAGAAAATTCGCTTTACGATTATGCCTTCAGGTAGAGATCAGCGAACTCTCGTGGTTTCATGATCTTAATACCTTGATAACCAGACACCCGAATTAAGTGCCGATCGCCGCTGACAATTATCCTGGTTTTACCGGCAAGAGCACAGGCTAGAAACTTATCGTCGTCAGGATCATCGCACACTGGTGTGGGTAAGCCCGGTGCCTGAACCAGATCGGCCTCCACTGTAACCATCTCAAGGATGGGGCCTAGGTCCACACCTGGAAATTGCCTTGCCAGAATGCTGCCCACTCGCCGGTATTCGGCAATGATTTCCTCGGAGATCACCAATTGCAGCTTGCCGTCGCGCCAGGCCCTGAGGATATGGTATGGAGGTCCGCTGAAGAAAACACCCGAGACGAATACATTCGTATCGAGGATAATTCTCACTTGCGGCGTCGCGCCTTGGCAGCAGCGGCAGAGATATCGGACCGTTTCAACCCGGCTTCCCTGGCCTGCCGCCGGGCTTCGACGATCAGCTCATCGAATTCATCCAGCGACGGCTGGTATATAGTCTTAAGGATCACCGTATCCTTCTCCCCCAATACCACGAATCTATCTCCGGCTTTCAGACCCAGACGCTTGCGAATTTCCTCAGGAATCACCACCTGCCCTTTTGAAGACATCTTGGATGTAGCTATTGTTGCCATGATATATCTTATCATTCAATTGAATCTTACTGGTAAGAATATAGCGAATAATAGCAGCCTGGCAAAGACAAACCTGTCCGCCAGCCCCGCTGCAAGCGGGGCCAGGATAAAAGGAAGACAAAGACTATCCGGCAGCGGCGCCCGGAAATACGCGCCGGCAGGTTTATATTGAACAATCCCCCGTAATACTGTAACCTTTCCGTGTGAGCACCCCCGGATTGTCAACTGCCGTTATACGCCATGACCGCGCCGCAAGCAATCCTTGACCTGACCGAACGGTTCGAGCGCAACCGGGAGGCCTACCGCTCCGGGCACGAGCAGACGGCGCTGCAAAGGCAGATAGACGCAACGGATAGGCAGATTGTTAAGCTGGTATATGAGCTGAGATTTTATCCCGCCGAACCGCGCCGCATGGCGGGGGATGGCGGGAGGCTGGGGGAGTAGGGATAGGATGAACTACGAGTTTTGTGCGTAGGGACAACATGACGAAACCTTTTACAAATCTTTTTCAATTCCATGACAATTCTCCTGGCTGATTGGAGTACCTTTCTCCCAGCATTTAAAATCCGCCACCTAGATAGAAGAAAGGGGGGCTGTCTTGGTTGAAAACAATAACATCTCATCTAAGGATTACAGGGCTCCATTGATTATCAGATGGTTCATATCCATGCTATTCCTGCTGCAAATACTATCTGTTGCACCCATCAAAGCTCAGCCTCCCCCTTACATTAGCCCAGGGATAAAACTGGGCTACATCTCTGGTAAAGGCTTCACTTTTAGCGCTGAAGTTACTATAGGTATTATCTTTTCATTGGCACATGGTTCTGTAGCAATTGGCTATCAATTAATCCCAGAGAAGCCAAAATCTTTAATATATTTTGCTATGCAAGGAGGAACTCTCTATTTCGGTTTATCTAGGGGAGTAGTGTTGTATAATAACAATGGAACAAGCGGGCGAGGAAGCCGCGCTGCCTGGTATTATGGAGTCCCTTTACTATCGGAGGGCAGGTCATCTGACCCAGGCAGCATTAATCTTGGGTCCTTTACAGCATTCCCTGTGATGATTTTCTCTTGGGAACAGCTCAAGTTTCCCTCTCTGGCTACACGGTATAGTTCAATTGGCATTTGGGGCAAACTCCTAACATTTCCATATCGACCCTTTGAAGTTCAATAAAGCCACGATAGGTGTTGTTTCGGTCTAGAGAAACCAAAGGCAAAATAGCCTTTGCTAAAGAGCAAAGCAAAGAAATCGATGCCGTCTCCGCCGGATTCGGGAACCCTTGGGCGAGACTCAATTATCCTGGCTGATTAGAGTACATTTCCGTTGAGGTGGCAAAGGCAACAAAGACAGAGGTAGAAGATGACTAACCAAGCAAAGCAAGTGTCATTGGCAATAGCCCTGTGCGGCATTCTCATTACAATCAGCACACCCTTGCTGGCCCAAGAAGGGGCCAGGCCTCTTATCCTTCGCAAAGGCAATAAAGAGGTGGTGATACCTATCGGAGATTGGGTTGTGGCGACGGATAGCACTGGAAAAGTAGTACTGGCATCGGGCAGACATGTAAATAGGGGAGATTCTGTTCTTAATATTATGTCTCCAGAAAGGCCCGAGCAGTTGATTCCTTATGACGAAATTGGCGTCCTCTACCATGGAGAGGCGAAGAGAATTGGATATTATACCAAACGTGGCTTGGTTTCTGGCGCAAAGTGGGGTGCAATAGGGTACTCAGCCATCCTGTTACCTTTAATAGTTGCATCAGGATCAAGTATTATTGAAGGGGTGGCTTTCGCAATTAGTCTTGGAGCTTATGCGGGCGGTCTTTTTGGAGTCTATATCGGCGTTGTCAATGGGTATGCTAAATCTTTGCGAGCGAAAAAGTACCTTATCGGGCCAGGGCAGTGGGAGATAGTACGCCATACAAGTATTGACATCGAGAGTTAATCCAAGTGAAAAAAGAGATCGCTCCCCGGCTCCGCCAGATCAGGGAGCGCTCGTGCAAGACTCAGAACGCAGCCACCGACCTATTTCTTAGGAGCTGACCGACGCAAACTGGGGCAGGCGGTAACCACTCACCCCCCTCGCTACGCGAGGCCCTGATCTTGCTACAAAAAAGTGGACACAACGAGAAGTCATAGTGCCTGGTTTAACCTCATGTTTTCATACTCAACCGGGGATTTATATCCCAGGGTTGAGTGCC
>Ga0114923_10000273_pt1 | contig 43390 bp, 70 predicted proteins | sample SumtaG_FD_89578 | JGI IMG/M metagenome (GOLD analysis project Ga0114923, IMG submission 89578) | Deep subsurface microbial communities from Indian Ocean to uncover new lineages of life (NeLLi) - Sumatra_00157 metaG | ecosystem: Environmental > Aquatic > Marine > Oceanic > Sediment | place: near... | reverse complement strand
GAGAGTATGTCGATGTCTGGCCGAGGCGCCGTGATGTTGAAATCAATGTGCACCGCGGCCTCGCTGCGAAACAGACATCGACATAATCGCGCCGGCCACCTCGGGCAGACATCGACATAATCTCGCCGTCCACCTCGGGCTTTGCGTCAGTAAACTTTGAGGACAGCTCCAACGTCATTCAGGCGGCGGTCACATACAACGAAGCCAGTGATGTGTTGGGTATCACCGGGACCTCGGTGACCGTCAACTCCGACCCGGTCGTCACGACAGATGACACGCTCACAAACAACGTACTGCTGCGAGGTGCGGGGGTCTCGGCGATCGACGCTATCTCCGGAAGCGGCAGCGCGCTCATCCGCACAAACTCGACGGGCGACCGCATCCAGATCGTGCCCACCGAGTTCGGTACCGCAAGTTATGAACTCCAAGATGACATGTCGACTACACGGGTCTCCCTGGTGTACGACAACAACTCTGTCACCGCTGAGCTGACGACTACTGTTGCATTTGGAATACAGACATCGTCAACGCTGGCAATCAGCGGTAGTATTTCCGATGCATTCCCAGCTCTGTCGTTAGAAGCTACAGGAACAAACGGCGCAAAGACCGATACCCGCGTCGGCGACCGGGACCCCAATGGGGTCGTGACGGCCTCCGGTGGTGATGAGTACGTCCGAGTCAGCGGGGATACGTCGGCACGATACGTGAATCTGTCGGGGACCACGAGCACGGAGCACTACAAGGCGAGTCTTTTCCCTCCCGAGATGGTCGAGATAAATACGTCTGCTCAGTTTGAGGCGCTCGCATCCGGTGGCGTGATCACCGTGACCGGGAATCTTACGCTCGTTCTCAATGTTGACGTCGTTACGGCCACGGTGTTTGACATTGTGGCGGGTGACCTGAAGTTGATTTCTTTCAATGACAAGAACTTCATTTATGTAGGGACAGGCACCGTATTCACTCTCGCGGGCACTGGTGCGCAGTTGGCTATACAGAGTATCGACATGGTCGCAGCTTCGACGGGCACCTGGTTTGACGTCACCGGAGGGGTAACTCCCGCCCCGCAGATCACCCGCGTCGATCTGATCAACATCACGATTATCGGCGGCACACTCGGCACCTTTCAGCGCGGCGCAGGGTTCCCCCGGGGGCCGGTGTTGATCGCGAATAACTCGCAGATCGTGAACAGGCTCGGCGGGTTTGTGCTGAGCGATACGTTCGCGACGATGAATGACGTAGGCGTCACCCAGCTGAGTGGAGGCACATCGAGCGGCACGTTTTGCGAGGTGAAGACGACGACATCAACAGGCGTCTCCAGTGGGTCGCTTACGTTCAATAACTCCATCTCCAACTTGGCGGCGGGGGAAACTCTATTCAGAGTCGATGCGGGGTATAGCGAGTTCTCCTCGGTCCTGATACAGGGCGTGCAGATCGATTTGCTTACAGGGTCAGGTGATTTATTCGACACGACAGGGGGCACGGGGACCTTCACGGCCGTTGCTGATGCCTCCGTCACTGCGACGACCACGAATGTCACAGACTCCGGCGGAGTGGCTCGATACAACTTCGCTGTTGGTCCGACTCTGTTCGTGAATCAGAAAGTGACCATTTCGGGCTTTGTGACGAACACAACCTACAATCAAACAGCCCTTATCACCACTGTCGGTGTCGGGTTCTTCGAGGTCGACTACACTCCCTTTGGAACGACAGAATCCGGTGGCAGTTTCCTGTCGGACTCGGTCACGCTGACTGATACGGGGACGACCCTCGTCGACGGCGACACGATGTTTTTAGACACGACTGACGCCACAGATTACGATGGTGGTGCGGTTGTCTACAATCAACTGACGAACACCGTCCAGGTCAACAGAGTTTACGACCCATCGGGCGATGATCCCCAGGCAGGCACGTGGTCTCAGGAGGGCCTCGACCAGAAAAACGCGTTGGTTCTGGCGGACCTAAATCCTCAGTTTGTAGGAAGCAAGAACATCGCCACAGCTTTCGTGAATGACAACGCAGAGGCTAACGGGGCGATCGTGAACAACACGTTCACCGACATGGTGTTCGGCACAGTGGGCTCGGCTCTCATAGCAGGTTCAAATCTGGAACGCTGGAAGTGCGTCGATGAGGTCAACGGCACCTTCGAGCTTACAGGCCGCGAACCGTTTGATGGCTCGATTACCTTTGACTTCACGATGGAGAGCTCGGGTGGGTCAGTGCCTTTCCGGCACAAAATGGTGCACGACGTTGGCGCTGGATTTGTTGATTTGCCGGACGCCGTCGAGTCGAAGACCGTGGTGGGCTCCAACTCGAGACCGGCCACAAAAACGTTCCCGCTCGCAGCTGTCACGGGCGATCGCATCAAACCACAAGTCACCCGTAACTCAGGCACGAGTGGGATCGTCACAACGCACGCGACGTTTTACGCGACCCAATAAGGAAGCATCATGAACAGTAAAGAACTGAACAGAGACGACCTGCTCAATAGGTTTGCGAGCCACACTTTCACCGAGACCACTGTGGGCTCGATGACGCTTGTGGAGTTCAAAGACGGCGGAAGCGCTGTCGTGGGAAGTTCCCAGAAGCTGGACATCGGCGATGCCTACCGGGAAATCAGGGAAGATTTGGTTGGCGGGGCCGAGGTACTCTTGACCATCACCGAAACTCAGCGGGACGCTCTCACAGAGTCCATTGCCACAGGGGCACATATATACAACACAGATGCAACTGTGGAGGTCTACAACAGCACGGCATGGGACCCGGTCTAATGGCGGTCGCTATCGTGGTCGCATTCGTTGCCGGGTTCGCCCTCGAGGCAGTCCGCAGTCGGCGTCGGCCGTGTAGGCTTGGCCCCGGTGGTGGACCGTGCTTGGACTGCATGAGACGGCGGTGGCCGTGTATGTGCTCGGGCTGCACGTCGGGTCGGGGATGCCGCTTCGTGGGTGAAGCTTGGTACCCGATGGTCCCGATTCGATGTCCGCCACCACCGGTGCGGCCATGAGGCGCGCGATCGTTTGTGGCGGCCGCGACCTCGAGCCGTCCGAATCTGCTCGAGTAAAACTGCGGACGGCCCTCGAGCGCCACCGCATCGATGTCGTCGTTCATGGTGGGTGCCGTGGTGCCGACCGAATCGCGGGGGAAGTCGCGCGCGACATGGGGCTCGACGTCGATGTTCACCGCGCCGAATGGAAACGACTTGGGAGGGAGGCCGGGCCCGTCCGTAACGAGCAGATGGCAGAGTCCGGCGCGGACGTTTGCCTCGCGATGCCGGGCGGCCGCGGTACCGAGAGCATGGTGAGGATCGCCCAGCAGTGGAGGATCCCGGTGGAGAGAATCGCACTGCCGAGCGATGGCCCAGTGGAGCAATCTGGACCGCGCCAGCTCCCGCTCGGCCTATGACACCATGAGGTAGACGAGCGCCTGCGTTGTGGTCGCAGGAGCAACGATGCTCGTCAAGCGTACCGTGAACAACTGCGCCGCCTTGGCGGCCGACAGGTCGTATCGAGCGTAACCCGTCGCCGCCTTCACCAAGGAATCTGTGACCGCCCGAAGCGGGGCGCCCGTCACCGGATTCACGTCATCCGTGATTTCGATTGGCTTGAGGTCGAAGCTCCCCAGGCCCGCGACGGCCTCACCCGCGACGTCAAGCCAGACGAGGCGCACGGAAAAAATGCCGATTTCAGAGTTTCCGTACGGGATGCGAAGGACGCCCGCCGCAGTCGCAGCCGCGAAGTCCTGGGTAGCCACCCAGTCCGCATCATCTGCGATAGTCGTCAGGTGTCGGAGAAGAACCCACTCGCCTTGAGGTGCCGTTGGTGCCGTTGCCATACAGAACACTACCTGATGGGATAGGGACCTGCTTGAAGAGCGTTGGAGCTCGACACAGCGGTCTACAGGAAAATGAGGGTAGCAGATGGGTGCAAGCGGATAGGGGAAAGGGCGCAGGGTCGCGTTGTTCCATGAGGGAGGGGGCAGTTTGCGAACTTCGCGCAGCGGGGTGAAGGGGTGGGAACATCCGACTTCGATCATGGGGAATGTTCCCACCAGCGCGGTATCGCCCTGCATGCTCGGCTTCGTGGCCCGACCTGGGGTTGACTGGTTACTCATTGGTGTGCAAGTATGGGGGGGGTATGACGATGAACACCAGCAGCACCATGAAGACCTTCAAATCCTACAGTGCGGCAAAGACGGCGATGATGGAAGCAGACAGCAGCTACGGAGAGGCGATGAGAATAGAAGCTAATGATAACGGCATGCGGGTACGCGTATCGTCAGACGACGAGCTTAGGGGCGCCTGGAAGCACATGACAGCGGTGCAGGAGAGCGCGAAGGTGCAGGGCTACACGGTATCGTCGCCGTGGCTCCACTACTACGATCGCTCGTGCATGTAGGGGTTGACGTATGCTCATCAGTGTGCAAGATAGTGGTATGACGAACGATGAGATAGAGACGGACAGCCCACTGACATACAAAGGAGCACTCAAGGAGATGATGACGCTCATGGATCGTCATTTGGAACTCATCGGTGGCCTCGGTGACCGCGTCAAGTCCCTCGAGGGCGATCGCGACAAACTCTTGTTGGCGGTCGCGGAGCTTGCCCAGCGCGACGGCGAGCTCGAGAAGGACGATGAGGTCCTCGGCCCCTCGCTCGCTTCAGTCAAGGACGCTGTGCGCCGTAACGCCCAAAGTCTCCGCGATGAACCGGACGATGAGGGGGATGGGCGATGAGCATCACAGACGAACAACCCGTCGGTCTCATTTGCCCCCATCATTGCGCGCGCTGCTGTGCATGGTGCCAGCCGGAGGGCGTTGAAGTGTGCACCGACGAGGGAGGTGAAGTGAGCATGAAGACCACCACCGAGTTGGCTGCGCGGGCGGGGATGGTGGCGGCCGTGCAGCCGTGCATGACCCTATGGGAAAGAAACGGCGAGACCGTCTACTGGCGGTGCGACGAAATCCCTGCAATCTTCTTAGTAGAGGGCCGTGGGCCGTTTGTGCCTCTCTCCATCGGCTTCACGGACTGTGGGGACGATGGGAGTCGTCACGTCGTCATTGATGGCACCATCTATTGCCCGACCGAGAAGGGCTGGGGGGCCGGTAGGGTGCGCCGAAGACGTCAGACTAGGACTTGACAACCTACTCACCAGTGTGCACTATGAACAGGAGAGGAACGAGACCATGTATATGTTTTTGACCGGCAACGGAAAACTTCCCCACAAAATCTGGAAGCAGTTGGAGGGGGAGTTTTCCGAGCAGCACGTGTATTTTGCAGGCAACTACACAGCCTCCCCGGGAAAGCGCCAATACCATTTCGAAATGCGCCCCACTGGAGACAGCGCGGAGGACCGTAGGGTGCGGCGCTGTGTTGAGGACCGCCGTGACCAGCTTTTGGAAGAGGGGCGCGCACGATGGAACTGATGAACCACCATAACAACCCGAACTACGTCGAACCGCCCGAGTGCTTCAAGTGCGGAGGCGACCTTGCCCCCCGGCCTCGCGATGAGTGCGAGTTCGTGTGCGACCGATGCGGTGACGTCGAGAACATGGAGCCGGACTGTGAGTAATATGAAAGGCCTAAAGATAGGTGTCCCATTGGGAGCCTGGGTCAGGATCCTTAGTTGCGAGGGAGTCGTGACGTTCGAAACGGACACGGGTGTCGCCGCCCGGGCGCTGTCTCCGGGCCAGTTATCAGAACTGAGGGAGATTGTAGGGCGCGGCGTGGCCCACGAGGCGGACTGTGAGTCGGCCGCCGTGTTCCTAGAGCGCGAGGGGTATCGTCGATGTGATGCCCCTGCATGCAACTGTGGAAGTTGGCATCATCATGGAGCCGGACTGTGAGTGATATCTCTCGCATCAATTGTTCGATGCCCGAATGCGAATCGTACGTCTACACCGACGGCCGGTGGCGCCACGCCTTGATGCCCACATATTGCAGCGAGTGCCTTGAGTGCATTGAGAAGGGGCGCGTATTACTGGAGAAAGAGAAGAATGACAAAATCCCTGGAGTCGAAATCAGAATGCGGGCGAAGAGCGACCTGGTCCGTCTCGTCACCGGCGGGCCCGTCATGATCGTCGCCTCAGACGAGGCGGACTTTCACGTTGAGTGTCAGTGGTTCGAGGGGGATATCCTCAGGGAGGCTACCTTCCACTACAAGGTGTTGACGGGCGTGTCCCGGGGAGTATGAATGCGATGATACCCACAAAATACTGCCTCAAGACATTCTGTGAGCTCATGCAACGGGCCGCCGTGCCCAGCCATATGCGACCGACCGGCGTGGACGAGCCCGCGCACCGTTTGGCGGCGGCCGTAAAAGCCGGTGAGCCCGAGGCGGATGTGTTGCTACATGCCCAGGCATTGTGGGCTGCACTAGAGACGGGAGATGAAAAGCCAATGGCTGAGATGGTGATTCCGAACGACGAGCCACCCCTGGCATGTCTTGGGCAGTATGTACCAATGGCTAAACGGTGGTGGGTTCGGCTGCTTGTTCGCCTCCGCCTCGCGGGCCCTGAGTAATGGTACGCATGACGTGTCGCAACGACGCGGACCATGGGGTGCGTCGGACGGTGGCTGATGGGCACATTGCCGATAAGAACGGTCTCATGCTGATGATGATGGTCGAGCTGTACTGGCGATGCAAGGATGCGTATGCGTGTGCATGGACAGTGATCGATGGTGTCACCTACTGCCCGTGCACATGCTCGGGCTGCACCGAGTTGCGGAAAGGGAGGATGATATGAACAAAATCACGACCGATGAATGTCGCAACGACGCGGACCATGGAGTCCGGCTGACGGTGCCTGACCTCCACATGGACACGGGCGATAAGGATGGCGTTTACCACGTTTATCCTGAGGTGGAAATATTCTGGATATGCGAGGATGCACGTCCGTGGATAGTGCAGAATGGCCGCGCCTGGCGGAAGAAGGACCCAGCACAATGAACAAAATCACGACCGATGAATGTCGCAACGACACGGACCATGGGGTGCGGCTGACGCTTCCTGATGGCCATGTCATGGACGCCGTGGATGGTCGCATGCTTAGCTTGGAGTGCACGGCGTACTGGCGATGCGAAGATTTGCCCATGTGGGTGTTGATGCGTGATGGCGCCGAATGGTGTCACTACTTCTGGGAAGGGCCAGCCAATGAATAAAATCACGACCGATGAATACAACAAGCTCGACGCGGCAGCGCGTGAGCTCTACCTGAAGAGACGCGAGTCATGGCTCGAGATGTTGGTGGAGTCGTCCGAAACCGTTATCCGCCATGCGTTCGAAGTGCTCGAGGACTCTGCATGCCAGCTCATGACCGAACAACTGAGAGGGAAGTTCCGGGCGGTATCGACGGCGAGGGATATAGCGAAGTCGATTGCGGACGGGGGCCCGGGCGTGGTCGATGGCATAGTGTCTTCCCTTGAGGCGGCCGCGTCGTCGACGATGGTGAAGTGCAAGACGTGCGGGGCCGAGGACAACCGCGAGTGTGGGTGTCCGTGCCCGTGCCCCGGCTGTGTCACGGCCAGAATGAGGATGAACTGATGAATGAGCCCACCCGGAAGATGCGCCAACTAGCGCAGCTCAACTACGGGCTGCCGTGGCACACCGCCATGCATCGAGAGGCCTACGCCGCGGGCATGTTGAAGGCGATGAAGATGATTGTCTCGCGCGTGGCCAAGGACGGCACCGCTGGCGGCACCGCCGTGGTGCTGTACTCAATACAGAACGAGGTGGGAGAAGTCGATGACCGTTGCTGAACTGATTGTGGAACTGCAGAAGTGCGACCCTGAGACGATCGTCGTGATGCCGAGGGGCGATGGCTACTATGCCGCGCTTGGGCTCGCGGAGTTCGAGGACCTCGTCTATGCGGATGCTCTCTCGGATGTGTACGACACCACGGACCGCGAGAATGCGCCGGGGGACTCGGTTCCGTGCTGCATGCTTTCGCCCGAGGATTGAGGAGCCAGTATGAGAAGCATCGTACTTTTGCAGTTTGCTGAGTTGTTTGGCCACAACGACAGAATACACGTCTGCGGATATCGCGGTAACGCAAAGGGCGTTCGCGGCGGCAAAGTTGTGCGAGCCCATGGTTAGCGCAAAAGTTGACAGAGTGCACAACAGTGTGCATGATAGGATGGAAATGAACGCACGAAACATACTGCCCCTCGCTGTCCTCATAGCCCTCTCTGGGTGTGGGCTTCCATTTCGGACCATCGAGGACATGGAGTCTCGGGAGTGCGAAATAGCGCTCCCGGACATAGACCCAGGCGACGGGTTCGAGGAAAATGCATGGTTGATTCGCGACCACATGGAGGAGCGGTTCGAAGCCGAGGGCATCGACATCCAAATCGGCCGGCCGCTATTCGGGGCCCGCGCAACGTCCTACTGGAACCGTGTCGTAGTCGAGTCGGGTTTCTGGGACCTGCCCGACGGCTACATCGCGGGGGCGCTCGTGCATGAGTTCGTTCACGCGTGCCAGCGGAAGAAGCTGGGGCATGCGCGGTTTGTCGCCAAGCAGGCGACCGCACTAGGGCGGCTGAGGACCGAGACGCCGGCGTACAGGTTCGGGAACATCGCCACCTATCGACACCTCGGACTACCCCTCGAGCCCCTGGACACGTACAGGCACGGTGAGCTCGACTCGTTGCGCGAGACCTACAGGTTGGGGCTGCTCGACCCCGACCAGTACGAGCCTGAGGTGATGAGGGTATGGACGATGGACGATAGGAGTTGACGGTTACTCATGAGTGTGCAAGTATAGGAACACCATGCCAACAACAATCGACATCTCAGACGAAGCGTTTCAAAAGCACATTTCCGAAGCCATCTTGCTTATGATTGGGCCCGAGAGCCGGGACAAGCTCATCGCGGAGGCGCTTGAGAAGCTGTGCGAGAAAGGGCTCATGAGGAATGACCGTGGTCCGGACTGGGAAACCCCCTCCAAGATGCAATACTGCCTTCACGAGGCGGTCGAAAAGATAGCCCAAGCAGAGATGCATCGCTTGGTCAAGGAAGACGCACAGATTACCGCGGCCGTCGAGGCTTTTATCAGGAGGGCGATGCTCCATGTTCTTGATAATGATGGGTTCAGCGATGCTGTTATGGATACATTTTCGGCGGCTATCCGGGACAGTCTGGCCCCCCTCATAGGGAGCAGATGACTTGACAACCTACTCATGAGTGTGCACTATGGATTCATGACCAACGAGGAAACGATGCGAGAACGCCGAGAAGCCCGACCCCACCGCTTCGCTCAAACGAGCTGCAGTGCGTGCGGCCGCAACCTCGGCCCTGGAAATAGTGGAACGTCGCACTGCGAGGACCACACGGATGATGAGAAGGAAAGTGAATAAGATGACTGACAAGGAGAGAGCCGATAAGGCAGTGGCTGCACTCGGGGCCGTTCGCGCTATCCTGGAGGTTCTGACGTATGCCGCGCCGGGGATGTGGAACCCACACCTCCAGTACATGAAGGCTGTAGCTGAAGATTCCCTGTATGAGAAGGAGTGTGAATAAGATGGAAACGATCGAAATCAAAGATGTAGCAGAGTTCAAGGCGCTCGAAGGGCTCGAGCGCGTGTATAGCTCGCCTGCCAAATATGGCGATGTGGGGGAGACGGTGGACACGTACAGGTTCACGCGAGACGGTGTCGTCTACGAGGTGATGTTTTGCGCTCACGCTGACGGCGAGCCGGACCCGAGGTCGTTCCCGGCCAGAGCCTACGTCCTCCGCGTCAAGGTGTCGGATTGTGTTGGCATCGGCACACCGGAGGCTGACGCTGTCCGCGCTCCCGCAACAGACTTCGAATCGCTCGAGTCGCGCATCATCAATATCGAGACGATGGTGGCGAAGATACTGGGCATGATGGAGGAGAACGGTTGGGCTCCGGAGGCCATTGAGGCTGACGGGTTTGGCTCGACCGGTTGTCGGATTGATATGAGCACGGGCAAGCTCTACGAGCACGACGGCACTCCCATCGACGGGCTTGGCCTGAACAAGCCAGAGGCGACGGTGAACGAGTGCGACCCGAGCACGCGGAACCTAATGCTGTCGGCGGCGGACGTCCCTTGGACGGACCCCGTGACGGGGACGGTACTCGATAGGCCGGGGATGTACTCGCTTTCGAACGAGAAGGATGACGACCATGAGTAATGAGCAAATGAGCACCACCGAACTGCAGATTCGAACATTGCTAGGCGAACTGCGTGATAATCCTCGCGTCCCGCAGCATCTTGTGGACGGTCTCGCGGAGAATCAACGAAAGCGGTTGTCCACTCCCCATAACCTGAACAGCTCGATCCTGAATCGTCAAAGACTCGAAGCGTTATCTGAGGCGTGCTTGTTGCAAGGCGCACTGATGGCTGTCTCTTTTGAGACAATCGCCGTGAAGGTGGATTCGTTAGAGAATCGCATCGCAGAGCTTGAGAAGGGGCCGCCATGAGTGAAGACAACCTCCAGTTCGTCCGAGACCTCGTGGAGACAAATCTGCGCTACTGGATTCAGCTCAGCGGGGGGGATGACACCGTGCGGTCGCGCCTCGGCATCCCGACAACGTCGCCTGACTACCAGTCGATAGACGCCCTACGGAAATGCGGCTCCTATCTCGCTGACTGCATTGCTCAACGTGAGTGGAGCGCGGCGGACTGGGAAGCGGTCTACGCTGAGGTTCGGAGTGAGGTCGTTTGCTACTGGTGCAAAACACTACCAGCGGTGTGCGTCGGCGCATATGAATCGCAACTTGTCGAGCAGCCGGCGTGCGGCACCTGCTGTTTGCACGGATGCGAAGACGGATACTGTGCGCCGTTGACCACAGAGACAGCATCACGTATTGGGCGCGAGCTCAACGAGGGTGACGGCTGCATCGACGTCGACACGCTAGGCAACGTCCCTTGAAAGGAAAGACGACATGAGATTCAAGAAACTGAGAAAACTGTTCAGCCGATTCGGCAGACGAGCGCAGCTGCACATCACCGAGAAGGACATCGCCGACGCCACTCGGCTCGCCCTCGGGGTTAGGTATCGGTCGCCGGAGATGTTCAGGCATGTGAGCCTGACGAAGTCGTTGCAGGCAATCGACAAGCTGTATGAGGACCACGGGATACGCACACGCGTCAAGCGGTTGCCCGTGGCCTTCTGGAAGAAGTCATCGACAACGTTGCTCAACAAGCTCGTGCTGCTCAGCTCAGGCTTCTACGACAAGCCGCTGTACACTCAGGTTTCAACAAAGTGGCATGAGTTCGTTCACACCAAACAGGACATCAGCAAACGCAGGTGGGCCCGGGACCCGGTGTACCGTTGGAGCGTGGAGATGCCGGCGTATGCGGAGACGGTCGCGTTCGCAGTTATGATGTCGGAGCACGGGGACGTGAGGGACGAGATTTCCCGCATCGTATCCAGAATGCACGCGTCGTATGGGCTGCATCGAATCCCCGCGAGTGAAGTGCACGACGCTACTCGTCGTGTACTGGAGAGGGCCGCGGAGCAGGCGAGAGAGCGCATCACCAAGAACGCTAAGGATGGGGTCTACCAATGACTGACACGAACGAACCGACGAGGGCGATCCTTGACCGCCCACTCGCAGCTTTCTTCTGGTTGGTCATGAGCTGGGCAGTCATAATGACGGTGATGATTGCGGTGTGCTCATGACTCACGCCGTAAGCAACCTCGTGAAAGCTGCAATGCGGATGCGTGACGCGGCCTCATTCACCATTACGGAAGACCTTCGGGGGTGCGGGTGCGCATGCGACGACTGCGGAATATGCGAACTGCAGGATGCTACGAAAGCCCTCGAGAATGCGATCGACTTGTTCACGGCCACCACGGAGTCCGCGAAGCTCGAGGAGCTCGAGGAGCTCCCCAGTCGACCGAGGGCCGATGGGCAGCGCTTGGGCGGCATGATGCAAATCGACCTCGACGCCGAAGTCAGATGCGAGAGGGAGGGGGCACTCGCATGCCGCGAGGGCGTCTGCATTACCAAGAACCCATACGACGCGAGCACGCTCGAGTCGGAGTACTGGCGAGACGGGCACGACCGATGCCGGACACGAGGATGGCGAAGCCGATGAGCGAGCCTCGGGGATGGCCGCTCACCCGTGGCCTGTTCACCATCGTCGATGCCGATACGCTCGTTCGGCTCGAGTCGCTTGGGCGCAGTTGGCAGGCGGAGATGTCGGCGAATGGCTACTTCGCATCGTGCAACTACAAGCACGGCGTTATTGAGTACATTGTGCTCGCATCTTTCAACGCCGGGTAGTAGTCCGATCGTGCCCCATGGCATGGATTTGCTCTAGGGTGTATTCAGTCATGGGGAACAGAAAAGGGGCGGTCGTACATGCTAACACAGTGTGCGTTATGTAATGAATCGGTGGATATGAGGTTCGGCGGGTACACTTGCCCGCATTGCGGGACCGGTGTTGTGCTCGTGGAACCGTCACGACCAAGGACCCCATGCGATTTTACGTCGTACGGGCTATCGGGCTGGTCGCTGTGCGCATTCAGCTGCGTGGTCGCCTTGGTAGCACCGGACGGATGGTGCTCGATTATCGCGCCGTACCTGCTGATGAGCGGATTCATCTGCCTGTTCCTTGGCGCGCTGCGTCGCTGAACGGGTGACTGTCACCGCGCCTACGTTGCCGTTTCTGTTGGGAATCCGATATAGGCGACGATCTGAGACGCCGATGTATCCTCAAGGGCTATCGCAAAATCACCGAGGGAGCCGCCAGCACGGCCATCAGCATTTCCCGCAGTAGCAGTACCGAACAGAAACTCGTCTCTGGTGATGGTGCCTGCGACTTTATTTACAAGAGCCTTGCCATGAGTCCTTACCAAAACATCGGTTGAGGCTGCACCGCCAACGACGACCACTCCGAGGACTTTGCTGTTGCCGATAACAGTGTTTGCTGATACAGAAAAGTCCACACTAGCGTCAACCTCGACAACATCCCCCGCGACCAAAGCGGCTCCCTCGTTGTTGTTGAGGATGATAAAATCTGGAGCGGTCCATTCACTGTCAGTGGCATTGAACACAAAGGTAGCTTGCACTTGAGCATCGGTGACAAACACCACATCACCCGCCGACGGACTCCCAAGGGCAATCATCGCCGCGAACGTCAGCTGGGTCGCGCCACCGCCACCAAGCTCCACCCAGGCACCGGCCTCTCGGAACTGATGTTTATCGTCGGTGCTGTTGTAGCAGTACATCCCGTTTTCTTCAGTGAGCGCATCACGTTGTGTCGTCGTGAGCACGTTCGTCATGAAGGCGGAGTCCGTTAGCCCTAGGCGCAGGGATACATCTCCGGTGATGACTGATGAGTCATCACCTATGCGCACTCTGTTCGTTATGAAATCTCCTATGATTGTACCGCTGATATTGAGATAGTCTGACGTGCCTATCGCTGGTGTGTCGGCGTCCCGCCCTATCAATATGTTCCGAACACCAGTCTGACAGGTTCCGCCGCACTGAAACCCTACAAATATGTTGGTGTCGCCAACAGTTACGTTTCTCCCTGACGCATCGCCAATAAGAATATTCCTGAATCCACTGGTCATATCCTCGCCAGTTTCAGCCCCAATCATTAGATTGCTGAACCCGTCTATTAGTGAAAATCCAGTATTGAAACCTCCGATGCCAATGTTGTTCACACCAAGGGTGAGAGACGGGAAAACACCGTCACCTATGGCGTTATTGCCGTCACCGCCAGTCAAAGCAGCCAGTGCGTTGCGACCTACACCTACGTTACTAGAAGCGCCTGAGTGTACACCTACATTTCCTGCGCCTACACCGTAGAAAGTGTTGAACTCAGTAACGTCGATCTCCTGATTTATCGGAGTCGCAATCACAGCCCCAATGGTTGGCGAGATCGTGAGAAGATCTGCGTCCCCGGAAGTGACGCTATCCACCGCGCCACCTCCACCACCACCGGCTATGAAGTTCGACCATGTCGACGAGGTCGCCGCCGCGGTCTGGCATTCGTAAACGCCCTCGGCCGCCGCCTCCGAGACAATCGCGAGTTGGCCCACCGCAACACCGGATTCGGTGCCCATCGAGGTGAGCTCGGAGAGAGTGTCGGATGCCCAAGTTTGATCGCCGCGTGACGTTGTCATTTCGTTTTGCTCCTACTTGTGTCGTTTGCGCTCCGATCCACGCGCGAGCCACGTTGCTTGTGGCATATAACGTCGGATTTCGGCGCCAGATCTTGACAATGACACGATGAGTTGCGTTGCGACAACCGCACGTGCTACAGCTTACGAGTGCGGAGCATGCGCAATCGTGTATTTCGGATCGATCGAGTCTGTACGATCGTCGTGACCGATGAAGCCGGCGTGCTGCCCGTCGGCGCGCCGCGGGGGGCCGTTGGGGCTCGGATCAATCCGAACACCGGCTTCCTTCACGTCCGAGATTCGAAGATTGCTCGGTCCGGGATACTCGTCTACAGCGACGGTAAGAAGCAATGGAACGAGTTCCGGTCGGACGCGACCATTGCAGCGTCCGCGCCGACGTTCTCGGGGGTCGTCTTTACGAATCAGCACCCGCCCGTGCTTGTCACCGTCGACAACGTCCGCGACTTTCAGGCTGGACACGTCGGGGCGGTTCGCGTCGAAGGCAAGTTTTTGGTCGCCGACGAGATCGTGATCACTCAGCAGGCCGCAATCGATCGAGCTCAACAGCCGGGTGGCTGGGAGCTCTCGATAGGATTCTTGACTGACGTAGTTCGTCGCGATGGAACCGCGCCGGACGGCAAAGCTTTCCAGTTCGAGCAAACTGAACTCGAAGGGAATCACGTTGCGGGAGAGGACGTAGGGCGCGCTGGTCCTGAAGTCCGCCTAGCGATGGACTCTAGCGCGTACACGGTAGCAGCGCTCGCCGACCAAGACGCTTCACCATCACCATCACCGGCTGAGGCCGAGGAACAAAACATGTCCAAGAAGAAGAAAAACCAGATAGAGAAGGCGCTCGCGGCAGATGCCGAGGATGTCCCCACGGAGGAAGAGAGCCCCTCCGAAGAAGAGGAGGAAGAGGCGGAGACAGACGCGGAGGAGGAAGACGAAGGGCCGTTGGTGCTTATGGACGCTCGCGTAGTTGTCCCGAAGAAGGCCGCCGCCGCCGCTGCGAAGGGCGACAAGAAAACCGTCACCGACACGGCTACGCTGGTGTCCCGACGCGTGTCGCTGATGCGTGCTGCCGATAGTGTGCTTGACAGCGTTGCCGATGACGCTAGCGACCGGACCATCCAGCTCGCCGTAATCGCAAAGTGCGACGGTGATTCGGCTATCGAAGGCCACAAGGCTTGGAGCGACGAACGCTTGCAGGGCCGATTTGATGGCGCAATCGCAGGGTTCAAGTCCCGAGCGGCTCGACCCACCGTAGACACCGCGGCACAAATCGCTGCGATGACAGGGCGCTCCATGCATGGGGACGCATCAGGCAAGACCGAGAAGCTCGATCTCGCTGATCTCCACACAAGTATGGTGACTAAGTTGCGCGACGGCTGGCGCGAACCTGCAGCGCACACGAAGGGTAGAGTAGGATGACACAAAATAACTACACCCCACTGGCGGGGAAGCTCGGCGCACGAGCGACCTCTGACCCCATCACCAGCGTCTCGCGGAAGTACGTTGGGCGTCCACAGATATCCACGTTGACATTCGCTGGCACTCCAACGGACGGGACGTATTCCAACGTGTTCGAGGACCTTGACGTTGACAACATCACCGTCGAGGTTGAGCGTGTTGCTGGTTCTCCGGCGACTGACACGGACCTCGCGGCGCAGTATGTCGTGAACGCGAACACGGATAGCGACCTGCGCCGGTTCTTCATCTTCACCAGCGCTTTGGGTGTGGTGACTATCACCGCTCGAGAGAACGGCAATCCGTTCACACTGGCAAGCGTCACGGCGCCGGCACCCGGAACGCTTGTTGCTGCGACTACTCAGACTTCCGCACCCGTCAATCTTCCGATGGGCATCGCGGTCGTCAACGGCACGGGGCAGCGAGAAATCGTCCAGCCCACCGGAGCTTCAACCGCGTTCGACATCGTCGGCATCACATGGGACGGCCAAGCGAGCGTCGATTCAACGTTGATCCCCACGCTCGGGGTTCAGGGAAGTTTCGAGTCACCGTTCGCGTCGGGCTCGATGGTGCCTACCGCGAAGGGTGGCGTGTACTACGTCCATCCGGAGGTGGATATCGTACAGGGAGATCCCGTGTTCGTTCGCGTCGTCGCCACGGGCGTCGAAGTGTTTGGTCAGCTTCGCAATGATGCTGACGGCGGCGATGCTGTCCAGATCCAAGGCGTTTGGGAATGGAACGGCTCTGCAAATCAACCCACTGCGGTTCGTCTGAACCTTCCGGGAGGTGCGTAATGGATGAGTTCAGCTTAGATGTATTCAAACAGCGAGTCCGTCGCTCTGGTCGCTACGATGGCTCCAACGGTGTATTCACGGAGCAGGCAACGACCGCTGTTCTCGCGGAGGTGTTCCGTAAGACCTACGAAAATCTGAAGTTTGTCGGTGGCGGATTGATGCCACTCGACACAAGCGCGGGGCCCGGTGCTCTCGCGGTGGCTTGGGATGATGTTGGATATTCGACCGATGATGATGATGGATTCATCTCGGACATCTCAACGGACGTGCCCACCGTAAGTGTGAATCTGGAGCGCGAGAGCAATCCAGTCCACACCCTCGCTCGCTCGTATTGCTACTCTGATATCGAGATGAACGTGGCCCGCATGGGCAACTACGATCCCATCGTGGACAAGGCGAGCAGGACGCGTGAGGATTGGGAGCGCAAGCTAAACGACGCAATCCGCTTCGGTGTTCCGGGATTGAACATCCCCGGTTTCTACCGGAACCCCGCCCTCTCGCCGCTCACTGCGACGAACGGGAGCTGGGCGGCCGCAAGTGCAGACGAGATCATTCAGGACTTCGCGGATGCAGTAGCGGCTATCCGGAACGGTACCGACGGGACTTCTGAACCCGATACAGCGATATTCGACCTGGTGACGTGGGGCATTTTGGAGGAGCGACAAAAGTCCGTCGCGTCCGACAAAAACGTCATGCAATGGCTGCAAGCAAACTTTCCGTTCATCAGAACTTGGGCGTGGGACGTCGGTTTGCTCGGCCAAGGCGATGGTGGTACCGGTCAAGGCCGAGACTACACGGGCGGGCAAAACTGCATGATGCTGTACAAGAACGACCGTACGGTACTTCGGTCGCTCCTCCCGATGCCCATGACAGCCAAGGGCCCGCAAGAAGTTGGACTCGGGTGGAAGGTCTACTTCTGGGGTAGATTCGCGGGGCTCGCTATCCCGCGGCCTAAAGAGATCGTCCGATTGGAAGGTCTGTAGCCCATGGCGATCGTCCGCAACACGACCCCGTCGCTGCGCCACATCGAAGGCATCCCGCTTCCTTCTCGTAAGGATGTCGAGATTCCCGATGAAGTGATCGCTAGATACAAGGCATCGGGCGCGGGTCCGACTCGGCTGTTTGACTCGGGCATGCTCTACATCAAGGGAGCCGGTCGTGTTGTTCGGATGGAAAGCGCTCACTCAAATGTATCTCCTGATGATGCAGGGGTAGACGAGGACGGCGAGTGAGCCTCGATACGCCGGCTACAGCTCTCGTAGTTTTGGCGTTGAATCCGACGGCGGGAACTGTAGGGTTTCCGTCGTCGGGCTCGATCACCGTCTCGGGTACTCCGGTACTGGCGGGCGAAACGGTTTCATATCTCGGGCTCACGCTGACGGCCGTTGCCGCCGCGCGAACGCCCGGTTCGAACGACTTCAACGGAACCGGGACGACCGCGGCGATTGCTGCTGACATCCTGGCCGCGATCCTAGATCCGCTCAACGCATGGGCGACGACGGTCACCGCGACGCTCTCGGGTCTGACGGTCAGCATGACGACCATCGCGGTGGGCTACAACACGGCGTCTGCCCTCGTGTCGAGTAGTGCCAACATGACCACCTTCGGGCTCACGGGTGGCGAGGTGTTGCTCGACTCCATGCTTGCGACCGCGGTCCGCATGGTCAACGTGGACTGCTTCGGCGAGAAGACATGCGACGCGACGGCCTATTTGGCGCTTCACTTTATGTCAACGGTCACACTCGGGATTGCTGGCGGTGGATCGCCGCTCACCTCGAGGCGGATCGGCGAAATCGCTGAATCGTTCGCGATCGCAACTCCGACCGACCCTTCGTATGGGTCTACGCAGTGGGGGCGCATGTACCTGATGATATGTGAGTCCGTGTTCTGCAATGGGACGACGGGCGCGAGCCTCTGCCTAGGGATTGCCTGATGGCCGCACGAGTCATCGAGATAAAGAACTTGCTGCCGGAGCTCTTCCGGGAGCTGGACGCGCTGGGGCAGATGTCTCTCACGTTCGGATACCAGGGGTCTCTTGCCGGTGAGAAGTACTCGGGCGGCCTATCGGTAGCGACCAACGCGGCTATTCAGGAGTTCGGGGCGGGCAGGATACCCAAGCGCCCGTTCATGGCGAGGACTGCCCGTGAGCGCAAGGGCGACATCGTGAAAGTGATGACGAAGGCGACGGAGGAGGTCGCAACCCTCGAGGACGATGCCATCGACGCGATGACAGACGCGGCCATCGCTATTCACAAGATGTTCATCGAGACGCTAGAGAGCACTTCGAAGTGGGCGAGGCGGAACGCTCCAAGCACCATCAAGGAGAAGGGGCACAACGTTCCCTTGCTCGGTGGCGAATCAACACATCGCCTCAAAGAGAACTTCTCTTGGGCCGTACGCCGTAACGGCAAGATCATCGCGGAGGGCAGATAGGTGTCAGATCCATCAAACCTAGATCTAACAATCCCACTCGCGGACTTCTTAGCGGATTTTGTCAGCGATGGCACATGGGCCAACGTTCTCACGGACCTAAAGGCCGACGCTCTCGGCGAGGAGGCGGCGGCGTCTGACATCGCAGCTGCGGCCGGGCAGCTCTGGTCCAATCAGATGGACAACATGTTCCTCGAGATGTACCGAATCCATCAGGGGAATACGTTGTTCTCGACCAGTACGGTCGATGCGACGCCCGTAACGGTGGGCACGATCGACACTCTGACGGCCGACCGTGACGCGGCGTTTGTGCGCGTCACCGTGACGGCGCGCGCTCCAGGCAGCGACGCTTTCGTGCTCGAGCAGAGTCTCGGGGCCACATTCTATCGGGCCGGTGGCACCATCTCGCAGCTGAACCCCATCAACCCCGTTTCTCGGGTCGGGCTCACGACGGCAATCTCTGAGTTTCTCATCACGGGCAACGTGATCGCCGTACAGGTCACGGGCGAGGCGGCGACAGGGCTCAACTGGGCTGTGACCGTCGACAAGTCGAGGCGGTTGGCATGAGTGATAACGTCACGACTGAAATGCTGACACGTGCGGCCGCGGGTGCCGGGTCGGTGCGAACGATTATGATGACCTCGATGGGGATTGTAGGCGTCATCGTCACAGCGACCATCGGCTACACTGAGGTCCGTGCAAAACCGTCGACGGTCGAGGTCGAGGCGAGGATTGATGCACGGGTGAGCCCGTTGCAAAAGCGAATCATCCCCGTTGAGGAGACGCTTAGCGACATGAGTTCAAACTTTGAGCGCATGAAGCGTGTCCAAGACGTTCAGCTTGACCAGTCTGCGTATCATCAGCTTTTGCTTCTCCATATTGGCGAACGAAAACGAGGGCCGCTGCCGCCAAAGCCGAAAGCGTTGACGGCTAAAGAAATGGACCTCATCAAAGGATGAGCATCCTCGGCGTCAGCCCGCTGATCGACAGCCTGCAGATCCCCGGTGGTATCGGGTTGATCCGCGCGGGGCAATCGACGCAGAACTCGCGAGGCGCTTTCGTGGCGGCGGCGTCCGTGGAGTCCAACCTGCAGCCGGTTGCGGCTCACAATGCGTCCGGGCGCGACCTGCTTCAAATGAAAGAGGCGGACCGGAACGCAGAGGCGATCAAGGTCTACACGAAAGTTCGCCTGTTCGTGTCTGACGACGGGCAAGCGTCCGACAAACTTCGGTACCAGGGTCGCATTTGGCGTGTGACCACGGTCAAGGATTACTTGATACAGGGCAACTGTTACATCTCACTTGCGACGCTGCAGGACGTGCAACAACCGTGAGCATCTTCGCGCCACTTCGGCTCGACCGGATGTCGACGGCGTTGTTCAATGCGTTGACCGAGGCGACGGACGCGGACACCGTCACGTGGTCGTATGGCACCGGGTCATGGGAGACGATGGGGGCCAATGTTGTTTCGATGACGATGTCAGGGCCGCCGGCGTACCACAACCTGAGCGGCGCACGTGGAACGGGGCTCGTACCACCCACGTCGGTTGATATCGGCGTGTCGGGAACGACATCGGGTGTCCTCAACATCATCGAGGTCAACGACTTTGCCTATGGATACGAGACCCAGGTTGGAGACGATGCGGATGTCATCCGTGATGGATTGATTGCGTCGCTCAACTCGGACCCGCTCGACCCGTTCACTGCATCGATAGGCGGAGCGGGGATCGTTCGCATCGTGCCGGACTCGTTTGGTGCGATATGGGAGATGGCCATTCGCGGACAGCTCTCGCTGTCGGACCTGACGCTGAGCGACGACGCTGTTCTGTTGACGCAGGGCACGAAGAGGATGGTCGTAGACATCGAATGTTTCAGCAAAGGAACCGAGCTGCACAACGGCGCGAACGCACTGATGTCGCAAGTTGAGGCGGCCCTCGAGGCCACCGATATCGTCAACGATATGGCAAAGCTAGGGCTTGCGGTATGGGGCAAGGGTACGCCTATCGACCTGTCCGCCATTGCGGGGGCGTTCTGGGAGACGCGAGCGTTGATTCCCGTGACGTTCGCGATGGTGTCATCGTTCACGCGTCCGGTTTCGACTATTGAGACCGTTGTCGTCACAACAAACTTCCGCCTAATCTCTGGCGGGCCGATCATCCAAACGGAGACAACGACCGTTACAGCACCATAGGGGAGAAGAAATGCCAGCACCGATCAGCACTTTCATCGACGTCAACGTCAACATCACCGGAGCGCTTGCCGACAAATTTCAGTTCGGCGCAGTTCTTGGAGCGTTCGCGCATAACGTCAACACCGACAGGCAAAACGGCCCGTTCTTCAATGAGACTGAGATGAACGATGCCGGGTTTACAGTCGCAGCAACTCCCGCTATCCGGACTTGGGCGTCCGACGTGTTCGCTCAAGATGACGGCGTTGACTTTCTGTTGGTCGGCCGCCGTATCCCTCCGACGGGTGGAATCATCGAGCAGGTTTGGCAGGTTGCTGCAATCGGCCCGGTGTTTGTGGATGAGACCACGGACTTCAACAGTGTCACCACGGCTGACTGGGATGTGTTCCCGGCCGGCAACGCGATCGGGGATTACTCGGCCTGGGGTATGCCGGAGAAGTTCTCTCGTCTGCTCATGGACAACACCAGCGGCACCGCGGGCACCGTCGGCGTTGTTGACTGGGAGTACTGGGATGGCTCGGCATGGTCGGCGCTCGTCGTTGTTGATGGGACGTCGAGTTTCACGGCGGCTGTGAGTTCCGGACAACTGGTGACATGGACGCCGCCGCTGGACTGGACCCTGCTATCGCTCAACGGCGAGACCGCGCAATACTATGTCCGTGCGGTCATCACCACGATATTCACCATCGAGCCTATCTACGATGTCGGTACCGCGGCGGGTGACCAAACATGGACGGAGACGCTGGACGAGATCGAGACCGCAAACTCGGAATCTTGGTACATCACGAACATCGAGAGTCGCGCGGCCGCGGACACCACGGAGGCTGCGAACTGGACGGAGACGCGAGCCAAAATCTACATGGGCCAGTCGAGCGATAGCGACATCCTGTCCGACGGCGGGGGGAACATCGCGGAGACACTGAACGGGCTCAGTCTCACGCGTACGGCGTTGTGGTACCACGCGCTAGATGCCGAGTACCTGGATGGTGCGATAGGTTCAAGCGGCGGCGGCCTGAATCTAGATGCGCCGGGCGGCGTTGGCATTTGGGGATTTCGGCAGCTGGAAAGCATCACTCCGGACACTGTGACGGGGGCGCAGGCGACGAACATCTATGCGAACGCGGCGAACCTGTTCGGGCGGAACATCGGGCTCTCGTTTACGAGCGAGGGAACGATGGCAGCGGGGAAACCCCGCTTCATCGACGTCACGACGACCATTGACTGGGTCACGAAGCGCATCCAGGAAGCGGTACTCGAGTTGTTTGTGGGAACGCCTACCAAAATTCCCTACACGAACGGGGGCATCAACCTGTGCGTGGGGGCCATACAGGGTGTGTTTGATGCCGGTGTGACGTTCGGCCACTTCAGCCCCGATACGCCGCCCACAATCACAGCGCCCGACATCAACGATGTGTCGAGCACGAACAAGCAGAATCGTGTTTTGCAGCTCACGGCAAATGCGGTATTCGCTGGTGCCATTCAAAAAATCGAGTTGACAATCAACCTGCAGTTCTAAGGAAAGGGTACGCAATGCAAAACTACGCTATTGATCGGGTCGAAATTGCCTGGCAGGGTGTCGACTTCAAGAGAGGGCTTGCCACGGGAACATCGTTCACCGAGGCCCGGACGGGGCCATCATTCACGCAAACGATGACAGCCAACGGTGAGGCTATCCGCACGTACATGTCCGACCGGTCCGGCGCGGTCACGATCTTGGTGGACCAAACATCTAGGCTGCATCAGGACCTGCGCGAGCTGGCCGAGTCAGACCGGAACTCGAGGACAATCGTCGGGCCCATGGTCGTCAAGGATAACAACTCGGGCGAGCAGCTGACGTACAAGAACGCCTATATCGCCACGCAGCCCGACGAGGTCCGGGGCACGGAAGCCTCCATATTCTCGTGGCTGTTCAACTTCGAGGGCTTTGAAAAAACGGTCAGCAAGGTTGTGAACGTTGTAGGCAGCTAGCATGAGGAACTACGCTGCGGACAAGATCGAAGCTGGGTTCCTGACGCTGGACCTCAAGCCCGGCTTCGCCGCGGGCTCGTTCATGTCGATTCGGCAGACGCGGGCATCTTGGACGCAGCGCGATAATGGTGTTGGCGGCACGATACGGTTGTTCAATCCGTCGCAGTCTGGAGAGGTAGACTTCTCCATCACTACCCAATCTGCGGTCCATCAGAAGCTGATTGCATTTGCATCAGTGGACCGCAGGATAAGAGTCGTACAGGGCCCCTTGTATGTGAGGGACCTAAACTCGAATGAAGTGTTCGCGTTTACGAACGCGTACATCACCACAAAGCCAGACGAGCAGCGGGCAACCGCGCCAGTTGAGACAACTTGGACTTTTGCATACACGTCTCAACACCACATCCCCAACCTCTTGGATGTAAACGCCGTCGGAAAATGATCGAACAAAATGAAGACCACGGAAACTACGGCGCCGGCTGTGACCGGATTCATCCCTACCGGGCTCAAGACGCACGCGACGATAATCGACGGCGTCACCTATGAGACCACAACATTTACCGCGACGAGGGCGCTGGTAATGCTCCCGAAGATCGTGAATCTTCTCGGGGAAGATGGGTTGACGCTCTTCCTTGCCAGCAATGATGATGACGCGAAAGGACTTGTCGAAGAGGCCCAAGTTGAGGCGGCTCTCATGTCGAAGGTGATGGAAAACGCCGTCGGAGAGGAGGGTGACGCAGACGGGCTTCTCGTTGTCAAGGACCTCGTCGGGGGCACAATCAGCAACCGAATCAAGATAGGTGACAACTTTGTCACCGCAAAGATCGGGGCTCACTTCGACGAGTACTTTGCGGGGAACCTTACGCACCTAATGGCAGTGAGCATGTGGGTGTTTCGTTGTTCTTTCGGCGAGCCCTAGTCCGACGACCACTCGCAAAATGGTCGATCTCGGAGCGGGCAGGCGGACCGCACAACGGAATCGATACCGAAAACGTACCGTGGCAAATCTTTGTCGCATGCTCTGACGGTGAGTCCGTGAACGCTACTACATACATGCAGCTGCAGACGGTCATCGACTTCGAGGGCCTGCAGGACATTCTAGAAATGCACGAGGTCCATAATTCGTGGAAGCACGCGGAAGTTCTGAACGCAGAACTGCGCGCTAAGATCAGTCAGGGGTAAAATCATGGCCGTAAAAACTATCGCAGAGCTCCTGATCGAGATTGACGTAAAAGTCAATGGCGCGAAACAAGCAAAGAAGTCCCTGAAGGGCCTCGGCACCTCGGGCAAGGAGGCCGGAGGAAAGACCACGAAGGAGCTCAAGGGCACCAAGAAGGAGATGAAGAAGCTCGGGAAGGAGGCCAAGAAAACAACTTCCGGGTTCAAGAAATTGAAAGGCATCGGGTCGACGATCGGCAAGGGGTTTAGGGGCGTTGCCAAGGGAGTGGCTGGCATCGCAAAGGCCGGCGCTGCAGCTATCGCTGCGTTGGGTGCGGCCTTACTTGGGTTGTTGTTCAGCACTGCGAACCGGCTCGAGAAAATAGGCAACGAGTCGAAGAAGTTGGGTTTTACGACGGAGGAGTTTCAGCGTCTCGAGTTCGTGGCCGGGAAGGTGGGGACGTCAATCGACATCGTCGGCCGCGGGGTAAAGAACCTCGGGCGCCTGTTTGATGACGCTCAGCGTACGGGTAGCGGCAAGTTTCTCGATGCCCTCGAGCGAATGAACATCGCCGGTGAGCAGTTCGACAAGGGGCCGATCGAGAATCTCAGGACCATGGCGGATGCGCTGGCCGGCATCGAGGACCCTTCCGAACGCATTCAGCTTGCGATGGCGACTCTCGGGGAGGAGGCAGGTCCCGAGCTGCTCAAGGCTATCGGTGAGGGCACTGTCGCATTCGACACGCTCCTCAACAGCATGGACGCGACCGAGATCGCCACGGATGCGCAGATACAGAAAGCCGCAGAATTCAACGCGTCGATGGAAGACATCAAGGCGACGCTTCGTGACGTAGCGGTCGAGTTCGTTGAAGAGTTCCTGCCAAGCGCCAAAGAAACCGTGAAGCAGTTTCGTGGATGGATCAAGGAAAACGACAAGCTGCTCAAACAGGACATCCCGAAGTTCATTCGCTCAATGATCAAGTCGATCAAGAGCGTCATTGGTCCCATTGTCGATTTCATCGACAGCATGAGCAGGCTGCACGATGAAGCTTCACGGCTTACAGCCGGGATCGAGAAAGATTGGCCCGTCGCGTGGGGCATCGCTAAGAGATCCATCGAGTTCATGTTTAGTCCGCTCGCTAGAATACTTTCATTGTTGAAGCTCGTCGGGCTTGCGGGCGACAGTGCTGCCGATGCATTGGTAAACATTCGCGGGCCGGATGAGACCGATGCTGAGTTCGCGGCGCGCAAGCGTTCGTCTAGCAAGGAGGGGAGAAAGCAGAAGAAGCTCGACAGGCAACGGGCCGAGAAGGAGGAGGCGGCGGCCGAAGCAGAGGCAAAGGATGATGCGAGGTTCGTGGATGACCTGTTCAGGAAGGCCGAAAGGTTTCAGGGTCGGGAGGTCAGCAAGATACTCACGAAGCGGAAGGGGAAGAAGTTCACATCCGCGGAGCGACGTCAGCTAACCGAGCTCGGAAAGAGCGAGGCCGAGATACTGACGCTCGAGGCGCAGAGGGTGAAGCGCAAGAGCGGCGCCAAGGGGGGGAAGAAGAAGGACGACGACAAACCGGGCGTGTCTCTGGCCGAGGCGTTGCTCGCTATCCGTACGGGCACCGCGGACCCGCAACAGATTAGAAAGGTCATTCAGTCGCTGGCCAAGAAGACCCCGTCAACGAAGTCGATCAAGCCGACGGTCGCCATCGACTACTTCAACTTCAACATCACACAGAACATCAAAGGCTCGTCACCCAAACAAATAGGTGATGCGAGCGCTGTGGCGATTCGTAAAGAGTTCAGGAAAGCCAACGCGAAGGCCGGGCAGGATCTCGCGCCGAGCGTCGTACGATAATGGCACTTCCAGCAATACTAGCGGCCGCGTTCGGTGGCATGAGGATGGTGCAGACTTGCAGCATCTATCGACTGACGAAAGTGACGGGATGGACGATACCCATCGAGCCACTCATCGACCTTATCCCGGGTGTCACACCGAACCGTGTCACGCTCGACATGATTGACAGCGAAGATTCGCAGTTGAACTTCTCCGTCACACAGAATGCGCTGCAGGACTTCTCTACTGCGACATCGAACAATCACGGAGAACTCGAGACGCTGTCGGTGTCGGGCATCATGACGTCATCATTCCAAGTTGCGTCGCCAGTGCCTATCGGTCCGGCAACGGTCGGTGCGTTCGGCCTGCGCGCCGACATGCTGCGCCTAGAGAACCTGAGGGCCATCGCAAAGAGGCGCGAACCGGTGATGGTGGTGACGCCTCGCAAGAGCCTCGCAAAGGCTTTTATCGTATCGCTTAGCGACCCCTGGACGCCGGACCTTGGAGAGAACACCGAGGTGTCTATGTCGTTTATCGAGGCTCGCATCATCAGCCCGTTGATCGGGCAGGCGGTGCCGGACTCTGCAGCCCAAATACCCGGCAAGAACGCGGAATCTGGCGGGGGCATTGAGGCCGGCGCGCCTTCCAACTCATCGGCTGTACCATCAGGGACGACCGGATCGGCGCCGCTATGAGCATCATCGACCTACCCGTGCAGAAGGGCGACCCGGAAGAGGGTTTCTCCTCGCAGTTCAGCTATACGATCATCCTCGAGGGCCGGCGCCATGGTCTGAGGTTCTACACGAACGGGATCGATGGGCTTTGGTACTTCGATCTCACGGACACCAACTTTGACCCCGTCGTTGTTGGCCTCGGCCTCTCGGTGGGCGTGGACCTGCTGTTCCCATACCGTCACCTTAGCGACTTGGTGCCCCCGGGCGTCCTGTACTGCGTGGACCTCTCAGGCGTCGGCAGTGACCCCACGACGGACTCATTCCTTGAGACCGGGACCCACCTCGTGCGCTACATGACAAGCGACCAAGCGTTCCCGACGGCGTGATATGCCTGTTCTGTTCCCTATATTCCTTGGCGTCGCGGCGGAGTTCACCGTAACGGGCAACCTAGGCATTCCCGTGTTGATGTACAGCAACCTCGACGGGCAGGGGCTTCGCATGGAGTGGGAGTGCGACCTAACCCTCACTCGCACGGCCAACACCGCGACGCTGCGCATCTTCAACCTTGGCCTACCCCAACGGAAGATCCTCGAGGCGGTCATGGCGGTGGTGGGGTTTGGAAAGCCGCCGGTCTGCGAACTGAAAATAGGATGGGATGGGAAGACGTTTCGTCTCATGCAGGGCCAGATATGGAAGATCCGGCCGGAGGTGTACGAGGAGAACGACACGGTGACAGAGATCGAGTTTGGTGATGGACTCGTCGCCATGCGCACCGTGACGGGGTATCCGAAGCAGGTGACGTTGACGCTCGTTCAGGCAATGGTCGCGAGCGCAGCCCTGGCGATGGGGCTCGAGCTGGACGTGGTGCAGGCGACACCCATTATTGCGTCATCTCCGAACGCGTTCCGGTTGATGAACATCCCCCCCGGCCTGACGCCTCGAGATCAGATGGACCTTGCCGCGTCGGGCTTGGGCGATGGATACGATTGGGGCATTCGCAACAACCGGATCGTGATATTCAACCGTGGATTGCTTACGCTCATCGTAGGGCTTCCCAACATCATTGCACCTGAGAGCGGGTTGTTGTCCTACACGGTCGAAACCAATGGTTCCGTCGGTTTTGAGGCAATGGCGAATCCTGGGGTTGAGCCCGGTACCGGTGTTTCGATAATTGACAGATTCAAAAAACCCGTGGGGCAGCCTCTCATGCGAGTAGAGTCCGCATCGTTTTCCGGAAACACACACGGCGAAAGCTCGATGTCCGTTGTCGCCAGACCGCTGAGCCTCCTATGACCCAAGAAAGCAGAACAGGCGTGTTTGACCTCCGGGAAACGCCGGAACTTGCCGAGCTGATTCGCATTCACGGCCGAAACATGGCCGTCAAGATGCGCACCGCGACGGTCGGAACGGTCACGGCTACGGGATTGCAGCCGCTTGGATACGATCCCGCGCAGCAACTTTGCTCGATCGAGGTTCAACAGCAGACGACGCTCATCGACCCGGACGATTCCACAAAGTCAATCCTGCAGGACCCGGTGGTGCTTGCGAATGTGCCGGTCGCATGGCCTCGAACTAGCGCGGGGTACCTCACGTTCCCGCTCGCCGTTGGCGACACCGGTGAGCTCATCATTCAGGATCGCAGTCTGACGGAGTGGCTGAAGAAGGGTAGCCCAGTCGACCCTATCGACAACTGGACGCACAACATTAGCGACGCGGTGTTTCATCCCGGGCTGCACAGCAAGATCGACCCGATTCTGCCACCCACGGATATTACGGCGACCGTCCTCGAGGGGACGACGATCAAGCTCGGTCGCACGGCATTACCCATCGTCAACACGCTTGTGCTCGAGCAGGCATTGATCGCTGCGATGAGCGCGATGTTCACTGCGGGGATAGGTGCCGGCACCGGTGCGGTGGGAACTACCGGAACCCTCGCGTTCACTGCAGCTCAAGCGGCATGGGAGACAACCATCGCCATTGCTCTTGGGACAACGAAAACGGTGGCGGAATAATGGCCGACCTCAAACTCACGGATTCCGATATGGACCTCACAGACGGCGAGCTCTCGTTTGTGACGGGGCCGGCTGCGATAGCCCAAGACATTACGATGCGGCTGCGTACGTGGCTCGGAGAGACCGTATACGACCAGTCCGCGGGGGTTCCATATCTGCAAGTCATCTTCGTCAAGTCGACGCCGGTCGAGTCGGTTCGCTTCATCCTGACGCAGGTGGTGCTCGCTACCCCGGGCGTTACGGGCGTAGACCTCAACACGGACCTCGACAACCTCACGCGCACGCTCACAGTCACGGGCACCGCGACATCGATCGACGGTGAGGTTGATTTTTCAGTGGCCCTCACTCCGGACGGGACAGTTTGACATGGCATTCGAAGTAACCTCACAAGGTCTGCTCACACAAACGCAGGAGGAGTTGATACAGCAGATCTCCGTTGCCGTTCAGAGCGTGTTCGGCCCGAACACGAACGTTTTGATCACTTCCATCATGGGGCAGCTCATCAACATCGTTGCCGAATTGAATGCTGCGAATCAACAAACGGCACTTGACATTTGGCGGAGCCGTGACCCGAACGGCGCGATTGGTGTTGCGCTCGATCAGATAGCCTCGCTCACCGGGAGCATTCGCGAGGGTGCGTCGGCGTCGGTCGTCAACGGGGAACTGGCATTCAGCGCTGCGGGCACGGTCAGCAACGGTGATCAGATTCGCAACGATGACAACAACTCATTGTGGCAGGCTATCGGGGGCCCATACATCTCCGTGGCGGGCGAGTCTGTGGCGGCGACATTCCAGGCCGTGGACACTGGCCCCATATTGGCGAACGCGGGCACGACGTGGTCCATCGTCACGGTCGTTCCAAACCTCACCGGCTTTACGAACGCATCGGACGACGCGACGATAGGGCAGGATCAGGAGTCAGACGAGTCGTTCCGGCGCACTCGCCAAGCTGAGATTTACTCGCAGAACATCGGGCCATTGTTGGCGATTTCGGGCGTGGTATCGAAGGTCAGCACGGTCAACGGCCGGGTGACGAACGTTCGCGGGTATCACAATCCATCTGTAAGCCCCGCTGATGCTGACGGCATTCTCTTCAAAGCGTTCAACATCGTCGTGAAGACCGACCCTCCGTTACCTGATCCACAAGTCGCGGGGCCAATCGAGCCTCTCGCGCAGGATATAGCGGACGCGATATTCAGCGCGACGGGGGCAGGCGGTGAGTCGTACGGCACCGACTACGGGGTCGTTGAGATCATCAGCGTTGCAGACGTGGAGGGGCAGCAACAGGGGCCGATCAAGTTCGACCTGTTCAAGGTTATCGACATCGCAATTGACGTCACGATCGTTCTGTTCACGAATAACGACGATGGCCCGATTGTCCCGTCTGACGCGCAAGACATGGCGGACCTCATCCGATCCCAGATTGCCACGGTGGCGACCGCAAACTTCGTGACCATCGGTCGCGACGCAAGAGCACTCGACCATCAGGGCACGATCGACGACCTCATTCGAAGCGGCGAGCTATCGGGAATCGCCAGCGCGGTGGTCGGAGTTGGCGACCAAGCGGGTGCACCAGCATTTCCGATCACCACGCTGACTCAGGCCGTGAGCATCCGACAGGAGCCCGATTATGACTCTGGCAACATCCGAATCGACATAGACGGGACGCTCTACTAATGGCCACATGGGGATCGCCATGGGCCATTACGTCGACGTGGGGCATCGCCTCGGCGGGAGCAAATGCGGCGTGCGAGCTCGCAGAAGAGCGCGTCTTGGTGCAGATGGACGACACGGTCGGGAATCGGAAGTTCCGCGACTTTATGTGCATCCTGGCCGAGCCGTTCGGCATCTACACCGAAGTGATGGCCGACCTCAAGGCGGCATTCGACATCGAGACGGCGATTGGTGTGCAGCTCGACATCATCGGATCTATCATCGATTTGCCGCGGTCGGGCCTCGCGGACGATAGATACCGCATTTTTCTGCGCATTCAGACGGAGATACTCTTAGGCCAAGTGACCGGCGACTGGACGGGGTCCGTCAACAACATCCTCACCATGGTGCGAACGTTGATCGGCACCGGCGTCGTCACGCCGATCAACTACATACTGCACCCACCATACACATTTGAGCTCATCATCCCCGGGGTTTTTCCTGTGAGCGAAATCAGGCTTTTGTTCCGCCTCATTTGCCGTGCGATATATGCGGCAGTGCTCGGCTTCGTAGCATTTGTTCCGCTCGGTGAAAACCTATGGCAATACACAGACCTCTCTGTCACCGACGGCGGAGTATGGTGCTACACCGACGGGTCGGTGCCTGACTGCGCCGTATGGTCGTACGTCATTCCAACAACAGACTGCTAGGAGATAACAGAAAATGGCAAAGCCAATAGGTTCAGTCACAATATGGGCGAATGATGCAATCTATCCAGCCGGGGGTGATGGGTGGAGTAGTGCGGCCACAAAGGTCGCCAACCCAGCCGCGGGAACGACGGGCGTCGTTCCGGAGACGCCCATTCAGGCCACATATATGAACCACGAGCTCAATCAGCTGTCGGTATGGGCCGAATGGGTGTCGGCCGGCTCGCTCGCTCAGGACCTTGATGCCCACATTGTTGAGACGGACGTTGATGGCACGATAAGATCCGCGTCCATCAGGGCGGGCGCCACCGCATCATCCAGCATCCCTGGGGAGTTTTTCCAAAACTCGGGTGCTGGGGCTACCGAAGTCGTTACCATGTCAGGTGGGGGCGCTCAGATCGTAAACATCCTGAACATTGACGGTGCAGCATCAGGTGGTCAGGCTGTCAATGCCCTATTCATTACGCCGCCGACCTCCGGTGACGCGGCGATCTTGATCGAGGGAGGCCCAACTTCATCAACTGGCATTAGAGTATTCATGGATGACTCGCTAGGCGTTGGAATGAATATCACATCAACTGGGACCACTGGGTCGGGCGGGCTTAGAGTGACGATGGATAACGATGGGGATGGGGTCGTCATCATCCAAAGGGACGGAGGTATCAACCTGAGATTGCAGAAGGACGTTCCGGGGCTACGTGGAAACATAAACTTCGACGGAACGGCTGACCCGTCCGCCCCATTTCATAGGGACCTGTGGATGTCCGTAGGGTCCGCCACTGAGCGGGCGACCATCCGCGTCTTTGACAACGAAGGTGGCACGGGGGGAGCCTCCGGTGTGCTGGAGGTGTGGCAATCCCTCAATGGTATGAGCGAGTCCTATGCGAGTACGGTAGGCGACACAAACATACCCTCGATGACCGGTACGCCTGTGACCATGGAGTCTGTGACATTTAGTCCTAACACTGACCCGGCAACAAAGCTCGGGATACACAGGCTATTCTGGCGTGTAGAGATTGCCGATAATGATGCAACCGGTGCGACGATTGAGTTCAGCATCACGGGCCCCGGCGGAACCCTGGTAACTGACAGCTACACGTTCCCGGCGACCGTGAACACCTCGAAATATTTTACGGGGTGGCTGGACGTAAACCCAGCAAATGGAAACACATTCACCATGACGGTCAGGCAGCTCATATCATCCGGGCTCGATGCCGATTACAAAGATCCACGCATGTGGATACTGGGAACATTTCAAAATGGCGTTCCAAACTAAGGACTCTGATGCCCGACGATAAAGACGACGGGGAACTAGGGCCGGCGCCTATTGACCTCGCGGAGCTGCTTGATGTCGAACTAAGGTTCCAGAAGACTGTCATCACCGAGTCTCGATTCACGCAGCGACAGCCGTGGGACCTCGAGCAGATCCACAAGCTGGCAGCAATCCTCGTGAGCCAGAAGGAGATCGCCGCCTACCTTAGCGTGCCCTACCGAACATTCCAGACACATCTCTCGAAGAACCCAGAGCTTCGAGCGGCCTATGATTCAGGCCGTAATCGTTTCCGGATGGCACTACGCCGGCGCATGTTCTCGATCGCGAACAGCCGGCGCGCGGATGCGGGGAGAATGTGCATTTGGCTCTCCAAGCAAGAGCTCGGCATGTCGGATAAGGCGAGCGTCGAGGTTGAGGACAACCGCAAAGCGGGCATGGACGAGGAGACTGTGCGCCTGGCGATGGTGAAGCTCATGGGCGAGGACCCGAGCGACCCGAACTCGGGCTTGGTACCTGCCACAGGCACCAACGACGAGGAGGACGATGCGAAAGATTAGGCCGGCACTGCTCAAGTACCAGCGGTCGTGGGTTTACGATCGCTCGCGCATCAAGTTGTGTGAGAAGTCGCGGCGCATCGGCATCACGTGGGCAACCGCGGGCGAGGCCGTGGTCGTCGCGGGTACCCGTGATAAAGATGGAGGGATGGACGTTTGGTACATGGTCAACAACGAGGACGATGCGCGGGAGTTCATCGCGGACTGTACCGACTGGGCCGAGGTGTTCGGGGCGTCGTGCTCGGAGATGCAAACGACCCTCATCCCAGACGATGACGCCGGGAAACGTTACATCCTCGCATTCAAGATTGAGTTCGCCAGCGGGTTTAGAATCCACGCCTTGTCGAGCAACCCCCGTCGTTTGAGAGGTAAGCAGGGGTATGCGATTCTTGACGAGGGTGCGCACCACGACAACCTTGAAGCGTTCATGAAGGCCTCGCTGGCGTTCATCATGCTCGGTGGCCGTGTGGCAATCATCTCCACGCACGACGACGTAGACAATCCGTTCAATCAACTGATTATCGAGGAGCATAAGCGTCGCAAGGAGGGCCGAGGGGAACGCATATCGCTGCATCGGTGCACTCTCGACGATGCGCTCGCCGACGGGTTCTATGAGGAGATCGTTTGCAGGCGGAACCGGTCCGCGGTCAAGACACCCGAAGCACGCAAGGCTTGGCGAGACCGCGTCGTTGATGACTACGGAGTCAACGCAGACGAGGAGCTCTTTGCGAATCCGAACTCGGATGGTGCCAAGATCCTTTGGACGCCTGAGGTGATCGAGTCGAACCGATGGAAGGGAAAGATTCCACAGATGCACCGGATCATTGTGTCGGTCGACCCGAGCGGTAGCGATGAGAAGGAAGGCGACCCGTGCGGGATCGTGGCAATGGGGATCACGGGCGACAATCACATCTATGTGACGCACGACCGCACGACCGATGCGGGTCCGGCCGTGTGGGCGGCCGACAGCGTGAGCCTGTATCACGAGATAAACGCGGATGGGATGGTCGCTGAGAAGAACTTCGGCGGCAAGATGGTGCGCGACCTCATAGCGTTGACGGAGCGTGGCGAGAGCGTGGAATACATGGACGTCGTCGCGAAGACGACGAAGTATAAGCGAGCGGTGCCCGTGGCTGCGATGTTCCGCAAAAACAGGATTCATCTTTGCGGTCACTTTCCCGAGCTCGAAGCTGAGATGACGACGTGGCGGGAAGGCCTTCCGTCTCCCAACCGACTCGATGCATTGGTGCATGGGTGCACCGAACTCCTATGGCCGAACGATGAGAACGCCGGCCGTAACGATATTTTCTTCATGTGAGACACGACCATGAACGACAAGAAACGACCATACCACGACAAATTCAAAGAGGCGCTTTCACGCGCTGATGCGTTCGTCAACCTAGTGACGGGCATGGGCGGGTGCGAGGACTTCGGGCAGGCCACTGTCGCGGCGACGACGGACTTCAAGACCAAGAGCGAGGTCGAAGCCACCTATAAAGATAACGCGCTCGCGGGTCGCATTGTCGACCGACTGGCGAATGACGCGACGCGGGAAGGCTTCGAGATTTCCGATACAGATGAGAGCGTCGACCTGAGCGAGATTGCATCAGACTTCGAGGACCTCGGGGTGATGGTCGCCCTGAATAGGGTGTTGAAGGAATCCAGGATATACGGCGGCGCGCTCCTCATCCCCCTTGTGGATGACGGGCAGGATCCGGACAAGCCGCTCAACCTCGACAATATCAAGTCATTCAAGGGGTTTCGTATCGTCGAACGCTACCGGGCGACTATCGACCCGCTCTCTCTCAGCACTGGTGCTGGGATAGATTTCATGAACCCCGAGTGGTACAGCCTTTCGACGGACGAGCGCACGCCGGACGGCAAGATACTTAGCGGGCGAATACACCGCTCGCGTGTCATGCGTTTCGATGGCGTCGTGTTGCCGCCCGACTTGCTCAAGCGCAACGGGTATTGGGGGATGAGCGTGCTCGAGTCGGGATGGGACAACTTGCGACGTCTCAGCACCGTTCGCCAGTACATGGAGAATGGTGTTCACAACCTTACGAGCATGGTGCTGAAGATCGCTGGCCTGACCAAGATGCTCAAGGGCGCGGGGGCGGACAGCAAGGGCACCAGCCTGAAGGAGAAGATCCGTCAAGGTATCCAGCAACTTAGGAATAACTGGAATAACATGCACTTCCTTGCTCTCGACAAGGAAGACGATATATCGCAGAGCAACCAGAGTGCCACGGGACTTAGCGACCTCGAGGTGGTTTTCGTCAACGCGGTCGTCATGGATTACGATTACCCCCGCGAGCTATTGACGCATGAGGTGAAGGGCGTATTGAACACCGGGGAGAGTGCGGGCGCGATACGGCTGTACTACGACGACATTTCTGCGCTGCAGTGCAATCAGCTGACGCCCGTCGTCAATCGTATTCTGATGATGTACTTCGCGGCGAAGCAGAAGAAGATCGACAAGTGGTCCGTGCAGTGGAATCCGCTATGGCAGATTTCCGAAACAGAGAAGGCGGCGAATCGCAAGATTGATGCCGAGGTCGATAACATATACTTCACCATGGGCGTCATGGAGAGTGAGGAGATTCGTCAGGGGCGACTTGTTGAGGGGCAGACCGGGGCGCTCGTTCAGTCGCCCGAGATGGTCGCCCTCGAGGCGGCGGAAGAGAAGGAGGAAGAGGCGGAGGGAGAAGCGGAAGAGGCGATTCCCCTCGAGGAACCGATCACCCCCGAGGTCATTGAGCAGAAGCCGCCCGAGGAGGAGTAGTCTCGCATGGCAAAGAAGCCGCCTCCGCTGCCTCCGCGCGTATTCAGGAATGCGCAGCCGGATTTGATCAGGGCCGAGAAGGATTACGCCCGCGCTCTCTCGCCGCTGGGAACGGCGGTTATCGCTGCCACGTCCGCGTTGGTTCTGCGCCGTCTCAAGGCGATCGTGGGAGATCCCGAGAGCCCGAATCCTGGGTGGCGCCGCAAGTTGGATGCGGAGCTCGAGCGATCTATCGACAGAACATGGCGCGCCTACCCGCCGAGGAGGGCCGCAACGGAGATATCGAAGCAACGCAAGCGGGTCAATCGTCTGAACCTCGGGGCGATGACGAGGAAGACTCGCGAGGTTACGAAGTCCAAGGACAAGCGAGACGCGATCGGGCTGGGTGTAGCGACGGCCGATACGACCGAGGTTGATGAGCAGTGGGGCGCACAGCAGGCCGAGGCGGTGGCGGCGAACGTGCAAACGCACACTAACCGCGTGCGCAATATTGTGGTGGCCGGAGTGGTTGCCGCCATTGCTCTAGGCAGAGCCAAGAAGGTCGTGGCCAGGAGGGCCGTGACGACCACGCGCATCACTATCACTATCAGCACTCCGGCGGAGTCAGCCCGTACGCTGAACGATATCAAGGTCAACGCGGAGGAGGTCAACGGGATGACCCGGCGGGCCATGGTCAACACGGCCGCAGACGCAACCCAGACTCTGAACGGAAACTTGTCCGAAGTACGATGGGAGAACGCGGGTGTCCGGCGGTACAAATGGATCACCGTTGGCGACTCACGGGTCCGGCCAGCTCATCGGGCCCGACACAATGAGATCTTTCGATGGTCACGGCCCCCGCCGGATGGACACCCGGGGGAACCGTTTGGTTGTAGATGCGAGGCTCAGCCGATGATCTCTAGTTTCCGAGAGACGGCCCCGGGTATGAAGCCGTCCGAGCGTCGCAAGGTTGTGTCGAAGTTCAACAGGCGAGAGGTCTCGATGATTGAGGGCCTCGTTGGCGAGCAGGTGGAAGCACGCCGAGTTGCTGCGTAGCCTGATGCGCGAGGACCAACTCGAGGTCGAGGATGATGCAATCAGTCATCTCGCCAGACGGCTCGGTTCGCAGCAACTTGACGGTTCGCTCCACAGCCGCAAGCATGGTTGCGTGGTCGGCCTGAAGCTTGTTCTGCTGAATCTTACTTGACATGATATCCCTCCTATGCTTCGGGATAGCGTGCAATGCGTCCGCTGTCAAACCTGGTGTTTTTTGGCATTCATTGGGGAGGCTTTTGGTAGGGCGGCTTCTCAAAGTCGTCGAACTCTTTGGGCCCATCGTCGGGCTCAACTACACAGGTTGCAAATATGCCCTCTCGAATCCATGGGGCGAGCTGTGTATTGGATTCGTGCCACCGCCCGATCGTGACTGATGGCGATTCAGACGAGTGGGTTATCATTTTTAGGAGTCCGTTGTACACATGGGCGAGCTCACGGATCGTTATTTGAGCCTTCTCCGTTGCCGCGCCCGCACGAGAACTTGACTCTGCGACCTGGGCGAACGCATTCGATAGGATGACGGAGATGACTTCTTTCGTTTCGTCGTTCATGCGCTCTCCTATATGCACATTCATGAGCACTGTCAAGGGTTGCACGCACATGAGTAATGTGCTACCCGTTCCATGTGGACCTACGAAAGCACGGCAATCGGCTTGTTGACATTGACTATCTGGCCGCGTGTCATGATTCGCTCACAGAGGCGGACCTAGCGGAGCTGTTGGGAGTTTCCGAGGCGCATGCACGTCGCCACCGCACGGGTTCGAAACCACTGAATGTCGGTGCAGGATGGCCGCAGCATTATCGCGATCCTGACACGGGAGTTGTGTTCTACAAGCGATCTGTGGTGAAACGGTGGCTGGCAAAGTTGCCGGCGGTGGAAGTAATGGCCCCTTGACACCCGCCCGCATCCGACACACGATCATGGCCTGGCGAGGACGTGGACTGTTTTGCCAACTGCGAGCCCGGGCCCTCAAAATGAGGGTGTCCTGGGACCGAGATTGAAAAATCCCGGTATTTTGGGCCCTTTGAGTTGCAGCTCTCGGGGCCCGAACTTTTGGTTGGTCTACATCTCCCCCTTGTGCCGGTTGAGTTCGCTCCTTTGGTGATCAACCTAACAACGTGCAATCTTTGATGCTTTTAGGAATACAGCCCTATTTGGTGATCACCCCCATTCGGCCCGGCTCACGCCCTTCGGCCATCCGACGACCTCATTTGCCGTCGGTTTTTCGGAAGTGCGCGCGCAATCGCACGTTGCGGTAACACATGATTACATGTTACCACTGCGTATATGAGTGGTTTCGTGAAAATCTATGGGACGCACCTGCTTCGCTCGACCCTGTGGCTCGAAGCAATTGAGCCGCGGTTGCTTTTTCTAGGGATGCTCGCGCTCGCGGACCGGCGTGGGGTGGTCGACATTCCGAGCGTGAGGGTGCTCGCCAACGCGATGAACATGTCCGTCGAGTCCGTCGAGGTCGGGCTAAAAGTGCTCGAGGCACCGGACCCAGACAGTCGTTCTGCCGAGGAGGGCGGCCGGCGTGTCGTGAGATTGTCGTGTGGATGGCAAGTCGTAAACTACGAGAAGTACAGGGAGTATCGCTCGGAGGACCAGGAGCGTAAGCGGGTGAATGTCGCCAACTGGCGGGCCGCGCAGAGGTCTCAGAGCGGCCCGGTAACATGTAATCAGCGTAACCAACAGGTGTCCGGCGTACCGGCAGAGGCAGAAGCAGAAGCAGAAGCAGAAGCAGAGGCAGAAGAAGAATTAACGTCGGAACCGCCAAAACGGCGGCCGACCCCCACCCCCCCCGAGAGAGCGCTCGAAATCGCCCAATACCTGTACGACGCGATCCGGTCGCACACGCCGGGCTTCATGGCCGACGCCCCCGCGAAGTCGATCGCCTCAAAGCTCACGGCATGGGCCCGGGACATTGACCGCGGGATGCGTCTCGACGGCTGCACCGCGGAGGGTCTTCGCGATGTGATCGACGTGGCACATCGCAGCGATGACACGTTCTGGCGGAGCAACCTGCTCAGCGGCGTCAAGCTTCGCAAGCACTACGAAGCGCTGCGTGTTCGCGATGGCGAGGCGAAGGCGGCGACGGACCTCCGGCTGACGTCCGGGATTCCCGAGGGCTTCAACTTCGCGGAAGCGCACGAGAAACTCATGGGTGGTGGCAAATGAGAAACGGCGAGATACCGAAGGCGATCGCGATGCTCAACGCCAGCTGGGCCGGTGCTCCGTTGGCGCCTGAGACCGCGGTGGTTTGGGGCGGCCACCTGGCGAAGTTTCCGCTCGACGACGTGATGCGCGCACTATCCGCGCTCGTGGCTCGATGCAAGTTTCGGCCGAGCCTCTCGGAGATAATCGCGGAGCTGGTGACCGACCCCGACGCCGAGACCTCGCGTGAGGCTTTCAGCGCCGTGTGGAGAGCGATCGGCCGCGTTGGGCAACGCGGACAGCCGGATATCAGCGAAGCCGCCCTGACGGCGGTGAGACACCTTGGCGGATGGGGCTCGATTTGTCTGTCGTGGACGCTCGAGCGCCGAGATTGGCACTCGCGCGAGTTCTGCGCAGCGTATGAGCAGGTTGCCGACCGCGAGCAATCGCGAACATTGCGTGCGCTCGCGGGCTCCACAACGAAAGCGATCGGTCAGTCCAAATGAGAATACCAACCGAACTTGTGCTTCCGCATCTCCATGCGCTCAACAGCGAATACCAACGCATGTACTCCGAGATATCCGATGCGGTGCGAGAGCCCGACATCAACGGCCTGTGGTTTGACGCAGGGTCGGTTGTCGCAACGCGCTTCAAGGGCGCCAACTACCAGAACGGTCGCAAGGTGGGCGACGAGCTCGGTCACCGGTACGAAGAGGCGACAAAGAAGAACTCGGTGTTCCTCGCGTGGTGCACCGAGTGGACGGAGTACTACATCGCCAAGGAAGAATGGCGCTGGCCCGATGCGAGGCCCGTGGACCCGATGGACGATCAGTTCCACATGTGTCCGCCGCGGATCGTATCGGCCATCGAGAATATCGAGGCGGCCGCGCTTGTGGAGGCGCGCAAGCTCGACCCGCAAGGTGAGCTCGCGTGGGTCGATAATCAGGACGCGAAAGTTATTCCGCTTCCGTTTGCGAAGGGGGGTTGACAGAGTGCACAGCAGTGTGCAAGGTAGTGGCATGACGAACGAAATCAAACAGCGAGAGATGACACTCGACGAGGCACTCAAACTACTCCGCGGTGGAGCGGACGGCATCGCGGAATGGAACCGGTGCCGGGATGAAGACGAGGAGGTTCCGAGCCTCAAGGGGGCCGACCTCCGCGGTGCCGACCTCAGCGGTGCCAACCTCAGCGGTGCCAAAGGGCTTCCGGCCACCCCTGTGGTCCCCCGACTCCATCGAGACGTGGCCGCGATCGTCGGGCCCAAAGGCGAGCACCTCGATATGGGCGTATGGCATAGCTCGTGCGGCACCGCTCATTGCCGGGCCGGCGCGGCAATCGTCGCTGCGGGCCCCGAGGGTGAGCAGCTCGAGGGACAATATGGGTCGTCGGTAGCTGGCGCGCTAATCTATCAGGCGAGCGTCGGCTACGTTCCTAATTTCTTTGCGACCGACGAGGTGGCACTCGCAGATATTCGGGCACGGGCGGAGGAGTCGTAATCATGAAAAACGAAGCAAACAAATTGGCCGCGGTGAACGATGCACCATTGGCCGAGAACATCGTCGCATCCCTCGTCATCGACGGCGACCTATCGAAGCTGAGCAAGAGGCAGCAGCTCGAATACTACCTGTATCGATGCAAGGAACTCGGGCTCGACCCCGCGGAGCAACCGTTCGCGTTATTGAAGCTCAACGGCAAGATGGTGCTATACGCGAAGAAGGCCTGCACGGATGCGATGTGCCGTGAGCGTGGCGTGACACGAGAGATCTTGTCGTCCGAGGTTGTCAATGGCGCCTGCGTTGTTCGCGTCCGTGCAACATGCGGGGGACGATCGGACGAGGATATCGGTACGGTGAGCATCAAGGGCCTTGGCGGTGATGCGTACGCGAATGCACTGATGAAGGCCACGACGAAGGCGAAGCGTCGCGCAGTGCTTGCCCTATTTGGCGTCGGTGCGCTGGACGAGTCGGAGCTCGAGACCATCCCGGGTGCGCACGTCGAGGTGATGCCTACGACAGAGCGGGGGTATCTCGATCCTGGCCCCGACAAGATGCCGGTGGCCGTGGTCGAGATTGACGACGCGGTGAAGAGGCCGCACCCCGGAGAGGATGCTAGTCCCAAACAGTTGCTTTGGTGGAAAATCGGGGAGATCGCGCGGCTCCGTAGGCTGCAGGGCATCAGCTGCAAGTCTACGGCGGCCGAGCTTCGGGATCTTCGCGGCGGCAAGGCGTGGCCGTCCGGAAAAGACGGGGCATCGGAAGACGACTACGACAACGCTATCGCGGCCGCTGAGATTGCGATCCATGAGCTCAAGGAGGATCTCGATCAGGTTGAGGAGGGCATGAAGTTGATGCCGGGATTAGGTGAGGGGGAGGAACCTAGATGAGTAGCGCGAGCGACAAGAAGGCCCGCGCCGATGATGCGAACGGCCAGCGTGGGGCTCGGATCGCCGCCAACACTGCAGAGTGGGAACGGGGCATGGTCGAGGGCATTGGGTCCGTAGCCTCGCTGGTCTCGAACGAGGCCGACCGTCGCAAAGTCATCCGATACATGTGGAAGCGATTCCCAGAACTAGCCGCCAGAGAGATAGATAAGAGAGATTTATGAAATATGCCTTTGCGTTCTTTGCTGCGGCGCTGAGCTGCACCGAACCTGTGGACACATGCCCCGAACCCGAACCTCCGCTCGCATGCCCCGAGGTGGCCAAGCCCGTTTGCGAAACCGTGCAAGAGTACCAAGTCCCGCTGCCGAAGTGCGGTGCCTGGGGTGCGGGGTTCCGAAGCACCAGAAAAGTCAGGAAAGAATCCTATGATCTCGTCAAGAAAACAGCAGCCCGCATGGGCGCCAGCGCAAGTGCAATTCGAGTCGTGTCCGCGATGGCGGAACGTGAGTCATCGGGAGATCCATGTTCAGAACATCTACTTGGTCGCGGCGAATATGGTCTTGGAGTGCTCGGACTCTCCTGCCATTGGCACAGAGAAAAATGGAGCGGACGATGCGACGACCTCCGAAACCCCGCGGTCGCCACGATAGTCGCGTTCCGCATTTTTCGAATCGCGGTGGGGAAGCACAAAGCAACGACATGGACCGAGGTGAACAGCGTGTTCGCCACGGGCAGGAACAAGCCCCGCCTCGAGATGGATGGCAAGTTCTGCGCGCGCACCCATCGGTACGGGGTCGATTGTAACGATGACCCCCGCGGCCAGCTCGGGGCATTGATGGGGTCTGGCCCGGTTGTGGGGCAGCAGGCGTTCTTACGAGAGGTCCTTGACGATGAATCCTGACCGAATCCATGATTGTTGTGATGACCGCAAGTGCGCAGCTTGTCAGGAAAGAGCGCGGCAAAGGCGGCAGATCACAGTGCGGCTCAAACCGCACGTGGCCAAGAGGATCCGCGCGGCCGCCAGCGGTGTGGCGCTCAGAGACGGCAATCTGGCAACGGTCATCGAGTACCTTGTAGGCATTGGTCGCCTGGACGATGTCTGGGCGAGGAGGAAAAACGATGAACGGAAAATCCCACCATGACGTAAGCACCGCAACAACGGGGGCGCCATGGCTTTCGTAGATTGGGGCAACGGAGGCTTTAGCGACGCGGGCAGCGGCGGTGGTGGCGGAGCGCCTGGCGGCGTAGACGGGAGCGTCCAGTTCAATAACGCAGGCACGCTTGATGGTGATGACGAGCTCAAATGGAACGAGACCGTCGATGTTCTGACGCTCGCATCACCGGACGGCACTGGTACCCCCACCATCAGGTTTGATAACTCGTCGGCCGCACAGAAACTGAAAATTGAATACAGTGAGTTCGATGATTCTGCCGTCATCGAGGGATTGACGACGACGACGCTTGTGACGACAGGCGGAAACAACCTGCACATCGAGGGTGGCAGCGCGTTATTTCTTGACGCTGATGGTGGTGATATCCGCCTGACCGCAAGCGGCGGAGACGTTGTCTCATTCTCCAGCCTGGGCGTAGGCATCGCACCGGTGAGCACGTTCCACGTGTTCGAGAGCACGACGTTCACGGGCGCTGCTGCTGGCGCGACGATCCAGAATGCCGGAACTGGTGACGCGCGGCTGCACTTCATCACGCCAACGGACGATTGGGCCATAGGCCACGACCAGAGCCTCAATCAGTTCTCCATCGCGTCCAGCATAACGCTCGGCGCTACTGCTCATTTACAGATTCTGCCATCCGGAGAAACCGGGTTCAACAAGCTGCCGAGGGCCAACCACTGCATCGACGTCGACAGCCTGGCGAACACCGTTGTCGCGCTCTACGACCAGAAGGACGTGACGATAGAGTCGGGCAACCACGGTAACGGAAACTCTACGGACTTTTTCTTCAACCGAGGCGACGCAGGGTTCAACCAGAGCGAGTTCTACCTTTTCAACGACAACAACAACATAGCCACTAGTCGGTTCTTCAAGATGAACTACACCGACGCCGGTGTTTCTGGCGGTGTAAGTATCCTCCATAATGGCAACGTTGGCGTTGGCAACGATGACCCAGAGACGCTGCTACAAGTGAGCGGAGACCTCACGACGCAGAACATCCTTCCCGAAGCGGATGCTACCTATGCGCTAGGCTCTACATCGTTCCGATGGACAGACGTCTT